>Ga0180434_10001961_pt1 | contig 28428 bp, 51 predicted proteins | sample SS_ome_7_FD_132453 | JGI IMG/M metagenome (GOLD analysis project Ga0180434, IMG submission 132453) | Hypersaline lake sediment archaeal communities from the Salton Sea, California, USA - SS_1_D_2 metaG | ecosystem: Environmental > Aquatic > Non-marine Saline and Alkaline > Hypersaline >... | reverse complement strand
TTTGGTGGAATAAGAATATATAAAATCAACAAAGATGGCTTTGTAAATGTTATTCCAATAGCAAATGAAGACATCATAAAAACAGAATTGGAAGAAAAATTATTTTTATTTTTTACAGGTGAAAAAAGAAAAGGAACAGCTTCAACCGTTATAGCAAAACATCAAAATGATTCTTATATAAAAAGAATGCATGAAATAAAAGAAATTGGTAAGTTAACAAAAAGAGCTTTTGAAGAATTAGATTTTGATGCATTTGGAAGATTTTTAAACGAACATTGGAAAATCAAAAAGAAATATGCACCACATGCAACTAATAATTTTATTGATACTTGTTATGACCATGCTATGAATGCAGGGGCACTTGGTGGCAAAATAATGGGTGCCGGCGGTGGTGGGGGTTTCTTTATGTTTTATCATCCTGGACCTGTGACTGCACAATGGCAATTTGTTGAAAGTATGAAACAATTAGGATTACATGAAATGAAATTTAAATTTGATAATTTGGGAACAACAACTGTTACAAGGGAGGAGATGGAATGAGATATTATGTTCTTCTGTTATCAGTTTTGTTTTTAATTATTGGATGGACTCTATTTTATCATAATTTTTGGATTGGACAATTTTTCATAGCTTTAAGTGCGGGATGTTTTGTTGCTTATATGCTACAATTTAAAAAGGAGGGAGCCTTTGAACAAGAGGAGTGAAATCAAGAAATTATTACTTGAAAAGGAAAAGGTAAGTGACAGATTAGAAGAACTTGCTTATCTTCTTTATGAAGAAGAAATAGGGGATACCTTAGAAGGTGTTCCTGTTAGAATACAAGGATACAAAAAAGTCTTAAGAAGACTGGGGTTTGTAATATGATGAGATATGAATGCAACAAGTGTAAGCTAAAATTTATAGGCGGAGCAGAAGATAAAATATGTCCTCTTTGTGGAGGAACATTAATATTTAAAGAGGTAGTAGACCATGACTGAAATATTTATAGATACAGCAAATATAGAAGATATAAAAGAATTTTTAGGCTGGGGAATTGTGGAAGGAGTAACCACAAATCAAAAAATATTTTTAAAAGAAAAAGGATGCAACTTCAAAGAAAGAGCAATTGATATTTTGGAAATAGCTTATCCTTATCCTGTTAGTTTGGAAGGACCAAATGATTATGATGGAATAATAAAAGCCGCTAAAGAATATCATGAATGGGAAGATAAAAATGATAATAAGTATTCCAACATAGTTATCAAAGTTCCAATGATGGGAAATGGTGATGGTGTTAGAGCAGTAAAAACTTTAAAAGAAATGAATATAAGAACAAACGTTACTGCTTGTATGAATCTTAATCAAGCATTTTTGGCGGCTAATGCAGGAGCAACATATGTTAGTTTATTTTATAATAGAATGATAGATTGGCATAAAGAAGTTCATGGAAATAAAAATACAAATATGGGAAAACAGTATGCATTATCAACAATTGCTCAAACAATGCAAATGTTAACTGTTAATGATTTTGAAACTGAATTAATTATTGGAAGTATTCGAAGCCCTGATGATGTTCAAGATATAGTATCGGTTAATCCTGATATTATTACAATTCCACCAAAAATATTAAGACAAGTTCCATTCAATAGTAAAACAGAAGAAACCTTAAAAGAATTTGAAGAAGCATGGAAGGAGTTTAAGAAACATGAATCTAAATGAATATGCAACCGAATGTCATAAGACTGCAGTAGAAAAAGGTTTTTGGAAAGCAAGTAAATCTATCCCAACTAAATTAATGCTTATAGTAACTGAGTTAGCAGAAGCATGTGAAGCAGATAGAAAGGATAACAAAGAAAACTTTAATGAAGAAATAGCAGATGTCTTTATAAGATTATTTGATTTGTGTGGACATCTTGACATAGATATTGAAAATGAAATCCATAAGAAAATGATTACTAATACAGGGAGGCCGAAATTACATGGCAAAAGATACTAAGACCGTTTTGGTAACGGGAGCCGCTGGATTTATAGGAAGTCATTTAGCAAAAAGATTAACACAAGAAGGACATAAAGTTAAATTAGTTGATGATTTTTCAAGAGGACAACAATCATACTTGGATTATCTCAAAGTATATGAACCATGTATAAGGATGGATTTAAGAGAATATACAGATTATAACAAAGGTTACTTTGAAGATGTAGATGAAGTTTATCATTGTGCATCAAGGATTGGAGGAAATCAATTTTTGCATGGTTCTATGAAAAATGAACTTACAGCTTTACAAGATAATTTAGCAATAGATAGAAATGTTTTTAAAATATGTTTAGAACATGATATCAAAAAAATAATTTATACATCAAGTGTTTCAGTTTACAACACACAGAGACAGAATGGTTTAGAAGCTATATTTGCTGAAGAAGATGTAGAAAGAGATAAATTAGACCCTGAAGGTGGATATGGTTGGGCTAAGTATATAGGAGAATTACAATTAAAATGGTTATCACAAATGGGATTTAAAACAGGGGTTGTTAGAATATTTAAATCATACGGTCCATGTGATGATTATACACCATGGTCAGGTCAAGTGGTTTGTTCTTTAATGAGAAAAGCAATTAAGTATCCAGAAGAAAGATATGTCTTATGGGGAGATGGTTCAGTCACAAGATGTTTGGTTTATATTAAAGATTTAGTAGACGGAATCATAAAATTATCAAATTATTGTGATAAAGAATCATTGACTGTAAATATGGGAGGCAATATACCATATAACATAAGATTTATAGCTCAACAAATTTTAAACATATCAAAGAAGAAAATGGAAATTGAAAATGATATGGGAAAACCTGTTGGTGTAAATAGTAGAATTCCTGTATTATCAAAAGCAAGAGAAAAATTAGAATGGGCTCCAACAACATCTTTAGATGAAGGATTAAAACAAACTTATAAATGGATGGAATATGACATCGCCAGAAGTTAGTGTAGTAATTACAACATATAATCGCCCAGACCGAATTCAAGGTGCTATCCAAACTGTTCTAGACCAAACATTTAAAGATATAGAAATCATAGTAGTGGATGGTGCAAATTCAATTGATAATATGCATGAGGTTCTTAAATTTGAAGATAAAAGAATCAAATATGTTAAAGTAGAAAAAGAAGCAGTTGACTATATTAGTTATAAAGGAATTCAGCATTCCCGTAATGTTGGTTGCAAAGCTGCTAAAGGCAAATACATAGCAATGTTAGATGACGATGATAAATGGGAACCTGAAAAAATTGAAAGACAATTAAAAGCATATTATCAAATGGAATACTTAGGTGTAAGATTAATTCTTTGTTATACCAAAATCAATATGGGAAATGAAGTTGTTGTTGATAAAACTATGGCTCATCCATTTTATAGAGATTTATTACAAAGTTATAATTTATCATGCACATCAACATATTTTATCAATAAGGAAGTATTAGAAGAAGTTGGTTGGTGGAATGAAAAATTAAGAGGTATGCATGAATATGATATTGCTTTAAAGTTAACAAAAAAAGGTTATGGAATTCACACTGTTGAAAGACCTTTAGTTTATAGAGATAGAATATCAAATATCACAGTTGAAAGTGGTCATTATTATTTCTTTAAAATCGCTGAAATATTTGATTTGTGGCACTATTACGGAAAAGACTTTATACCTTATATAGGATTAAAGGGGTTTCTTTTTAATGGCTTTAAGACCGTTGCATTGGTTTCATTATTTTCATTAGGATATATAGTAAAGGAAAGAATATGGAAAATTGTATATCCATTAAAAAAATTACATGAGAAGGTGGTAAGCTGAGATTTGCAGTGATTTGTCCTCATTATGGTTACATAAAAAGAGGAACAGAAAATATGACAGATGATATCAATAGGATACTTAAACTTCATGGACATGAACCTATTGTTTACGGTCTTGGAAAAGGGTCTGATAAGATTATTCCTGGTCTAAGAAAAGATAAAGGTTTTGGTAAATGGAGTTACCAAATAACTGAAAAAACAATGGTAGGAGGATTTTTTAGAAAATTTATTGGCTTTAATCCAAACTTTGAAGATATCATATTTGCACAACATGCTAATGAATATTTAGAAGTTCTTCATGATAAGTATGATTTGTTTTGGTCAAACGGTGAGTTTTGGTGTGCAAGGATGGTTAAAAAATTGGGGAAAAAATTTAATATTCCATCTTTAGTTTTCTTTGGTGGGGGAACAAGTCAAATGATGAAGATGGAAGCTAAGTTGCTTCCTGATATATTTGTTGTTTTAACACCAACAATGAGAGATTGGGTTCAAAAGAAAGTACCTGATTGTAATGTTAAATGTATTCCAAGTGGCGTAAGAACATCTTTGTTTAAACCTGAAACAGAACCTTTGTATGACCCAACAAAATATGAACATCCAATAGTTGTTTCTACATCTGCATTAGTTGAATCAAAAAGAGTTGATGTTACAATAAAAGCTATGGCTAAATTAGGAAAAGGACATCTTTTTGTTACAAACGGTGGAGCAATGCAAAATCAAATAATCAAAATGGGAAAAAGATTATTAGGAGATAGATTTCATTATCTTGGACTTTTGCCATTTAAAGATTTACCTAGTCTTTATACTTTTGCTGATGTTATGTGTATGCCATCAAGAAATGAGCCTTATGGTGCAGTGTTATTTGAATCAATGGCTTGCAATACTCCAATTGTTGCACAAAGAGATATCACAAGAGAATGGATGATTGGTGATGGTGGTATATTAGTAAATAAAGGAGGAAGTCCAGAACAAGTTAAAGAAGGAATATTAGAAGCATATAAAAGAGACTTTGGTAATGAACCAAGAAGACAAGCAGAGAAGTTTGGATGGTATAAAACGGTTGCAGGATATGAAGAAGCAATTAAAGAGGTAATAAATGAAAAGTAAAATCATAATACATCTCGGTCTTCATAGAACAGGAACTACTTTCTTACAAAAGGAAGTGTTTGAAAGATTAACACGTGTTAATTATATGTTTAATGATTCATTACATACAATTCAAATTAAAGAAGGCATAAATTTAATATCAAATGAAGGATTATCACAATCAATGCCTCATAGTAAATTTGACCGCATACAAATTCTTGATAATATCAAAAAATTATTTCCAAATGCAAAAATCATATTAGGAATTAGATATAGAGAAGATTGGCTAAAAAGTTGTTACTATAGATATGTTTTATCAGGAGGAAAACTAAAATATCAAAAATATATTGAACATTATTCCAAAAATATTATAGATAACTATACTTACTTATGTGAAGTAAGAAAAAGATTTAGTGATGTTTATACATATACATTTGAAGAATTAAAGTTAATGCCAAAAGAAACAATAAAAGATATTTGTAAGTTTATTGAAGTAGAAGTTCCTGAATATCAAAACATCAAAAGGAATGCGTCTTTAAGCGGAAGGCAATTAGAAATGTTAAGAAAAATAAATCATACAAATTTAAGACATATAGTTATACCATTCATCAAATGGTTACAGAGGACACCAACATGAAAAAAGAAAAATATGTTAGAGCATTAGTAACTCTTAAAACTATCTTTGATTATTATGGAATAACTTTTTGGCTTGACTATGGTACACTATGGGGAGCTATAAGAGACGGAAAAATAATGGAGTTTGATAATGATATTGATGTTGGTGTTTGGTTAAGAGATGTTTCAAAAATATCACAAACTAAAAAAGATTTTAAAAGATATGGATATGATTTGAGGGTCAATAAAAATCATTTAAATTATGTTATACATGATATCAAAACAGGAGAACATTTAGGATGTATTTTATTTAGAAAGAAAGTAAAAGGGTATGCAATTAGAATTAAATTTAACCTTCTTACAAAATGGTTAAGGTTATTGAATATATTTAATGGGGGATTTGGTACAAAACTTGCATGGAAAGTTGTATTGGGCTTACATTTGTATAGAGATATGGAAGTATCAAATAAGTTAGAGAACATGAGAAATTTAAAACCATATAAGTTTTATAATCATTGGTTTTTGATTCCCCGTTATCCTGAAAGATATTTGGATTGGATGTATTGTAATAGAGATTGGAGAATAAAAGCAACAAAACCTTTACATGGTGAGCAAGTTGGAAGAAGGAGGCAAAGATTACATGAATTTATCAAATAGAGATATATTTTTTATTGTATTAACTTCCGCTTTGTTATTAACATCGTTATCACTTTGGGTGATAATTGATTGGGAAGAAGTAGAAGAATATGATGAAATGTATTCTCCAATGGATTGTTGTAGCTGTCCAGCTCCTCCTTATACGTATGAACAAATGTTTATGTATGTGTTTTTGATATTTTCATTTGTATCTGTTGCAACATGGTTTATAGGAAAATATGGAGGAAGGGAATGAAAGAAGAAGAAATTTGGAAAGTCCGTTCAAAAGTTTACGACAAGTTAGATTGGACAAGAAAACAAGAATACATGAATGCAATTCTTAGTATGTGTGATTTAAAATCAGATTATTTTGTTCTTGATATTGGTACAGGAACAGGAGTTGTTGCCAATAGCTTATCTAAATATTGTAAAGTTATCCATGCAATTGATTTATCACAAGAAATGTTAACAATAGCAGAAATGGAACATAATGCACATAATATCAATTGGAAACAAATGGATATTTACAAAATGAAATTTGAAGATAATTCTTTTGATGTTGTTACAGCGAGAATGGTTTTTCATCACTTATTTGATTGGGAAAAAGCTTTTAAAGAATGTTATAGGATTTTAAAACCTGGAGGCAAATTAATAATATCAGAGGGAATACCTCCCGTTGGTGCTTTCAACTTTCAAAAAACTTTTTTAACAGAAAAAGAGGAAAGAAGAGTTTTTAAATTAGATGATATCATATTATGGTTTGAAAAAATAGGTTTTAAAGATATTGATTTTAAAATACATATCATGAAAGATGTTAGTATTAAAAATTGGTTGGAAAATTCAGGGCTTCCAAAAGATAAACAAGCAAAACTTTATAGAATGAGATTAGATAGTCCAAAGTATGCACAAAAAGCAGAGAATATGAGAATACATGATGGTGACATTTTAACAGATTGGCATTTTGCAATAGTTAGTGGAGTAAAAGCATGAGTGAGTTATCAGAGATTAACAAAGTATTTAAAAAACATCATAACCCCATTTGGTTTAACTGGGGAACTCTTTTAGGAATATATAGAGATGGAAAGTTTGTAGATGATGATATTGATTTGGCTTGTTATAGTTTAAAGGGAAATGCTTTTGCTTTAGGTAGACAAGATAAAATAACAAAAGATTTAGAATCAAAAGGCTTTGAAATTGAAAAATATTCTCTAGGGATGGTTGTTAAGAAGGGTGACTTTAGAGCAGGAATTGGATATTATAATATAGATAGAGAAACTCGTTCTTTGATTCAATGGAATTTACCTGTAAATTATTTAGATAAGTTTTTTGCTAAGAAGTTTTATTATGCTTTTATGAGAAAGAAACCAACTAACTTTATGTATACATTTTTTAAATTGTTAGGTGGATATTATATTACACATATTATTCCTTTGGATATAGTATGTCCATTAAGAAAACATAGATATAATGGAGAATTTTTTAATATACCTAATAATCCTGAAGCATATTTAGAATACTTATATGGTACAAATTGGAGAAAACCTGACCCAACTTTTCCACATTATGTTTCAAAAGACAATATTAATTATTGGAAGGGAACTTTTAATAAGTTTAAAGTAAATTGTAAAAATTGTGGTTCTGCATTTATTGTTGATAGAAAACATTTCAAAAAGCCAATACAAAATGTTAAAGTTACTTGTCCTTATTGTAGATATAAATGCAAAGAAAAAGTTTTTATTAAAGGAACAGTTCAAAGGAGGATTATACATGAACCTAAAATTTGGAGTCCCATGCAGTAAGTTAAAAGATAAAATAAAAGATGTTGATGTTCATTGTACTTGTGAAGAAGAAGCAATGGCGATAGCCGCTGGTTGTATTCTTGCAGGAAAAGAACCAACAGTCTATATGCAAAATTCAGGTCTTTGTAGATGTATTGATATTTTGACAAGTCTTTATAAACCTTATGAAATTCCTTTTCCAAAATTAATTTTAAGTAAAAGAACTAAACCATATCATCACCATTTTATTGGTAAAATGACAGGTTCTTTATTATCTTTATTAGATTATCAAAATGTGGAGGTAATAGAACAATGCGAAGATTAGAAGCAGTAAGATACATTATGAATACCATTGAAGACGAGATAGTTGTATCATCTGCTGGCAAGATATCAAGAGAAGTATATTATGTGAAAGACCGACCTAGAAATTTCTATGTTCAAGGTAGTATGGGTTCTGCTTTAGGTGTTGGAATTGGAATTGCTTTAAGTAGACCTGATAGACATGTTTTAGTAATTGCTGGGGATGGAGAAGTATTAATGAATTTAGGAACTTTAGTCTTAATGAAAAAATTAGACTTAGAAAATCTTGAGTTATACATATTAGATAATAATCAATATCAGTCGACGGGAGGACAAAAATCAATAAGTGATGCTGTTGAGTTTAGATGTTTAGGGTATTGTAAAGTTATATTTTGTAAAGAAAGTGAAAAAGAGGTGCCAAGAATTAGTGTTCCTCACAACGAAATTAAGGAAAGATTTATGGAGGCAATAAAATGATATTAGAAATAGCAGTGTTTATTATATTTCTTGTAGTAGGTGCAGGAGATGCATGGAGCACCTCTAGGTTTTTGAAATATAATAAGAAAATGGTAAATGATGTTAATTTTAGAAGAAGACAACAAAGAAAAATCAATAAACAGCTAAAGAAAGATAATACAAAAGCAGAGATGTGCAACATTCCAAGAAAGCTTATGCAAAAATATGGAGAAGATAGAACATTACTATATATGTATATCATAGGATATCAAGGACTTGCCTTGTTTTTACTATATTTTATGTTAGCAGAATTTGAAAGTTTATTATTAGCTGTGTTCCTTATAGGATTAATGATAGGAGCACTATATAGACAAATAATGAAAGTAATTGTTTTAAGGGGTTTTGGAGTTGAAATATAAAGTATTATTAGTATATGCAAATGAATTTAGTGATGGTATATTACCAATAGGAATTGCCACACTTGCCTCTATTCTTAAACCTGCGTTTGATGTTAAAATATTTGATACTACTTTTTATCATGGAAGATTTGATGAGATGAGAAAGTGGAGAGAAAAAACTTTAGAGTATAAACAAGTAGATGAAAAGTTATATGAAATGAATAAAACAAATATCAATGAGGATTTCCAAAAAATATATAAAGACTTCGCCCCTGATATAATAGGGGTATCAGCTACTTCTTCCGATTTCCAAATCGGACTATCTCTTCTCCATCATGTTTCTGATACCCCCGTTATATTTGGTGGAATACATGCTACTATTGCACCTGAAGATATCATAAAACATCCAAAGGTTGATTATGTTTTTAGGGGAGAAGCAGAAAATGTAATAATTGATTTGTTTAAGGATATTATTGAAAAGGGTGACTTAACAAAATATCCTGGTCTTTGGTATAAATATAAAGGTGATGTTAAAATAAATTCAGGTTGTGCAGTTATTACAAAATTAGATAATGTTCCTGCACCTGATTGGTCACTTTTTGATGAAAGACATTTTAGAAGACCTTTCAAAGGTAAAGTTTATAGGTTGGGAACATATGAAAATGCAAGAGGTTGTCCTTATGCAACCTGTTCTTATTGTGTTATGCACACATTAAAAAGATTACAACCAAAGAGTTTACATTATAGGGAAAAGTCGGTAAATAAAACTATTAAAGAAATCAAAACATTAATAAAAGAACACAATATTAGTTTAATTAAGTTTTGGGACGAGAACTTTCTTGGTCATAAGAAAAAGGCAAGTGAATTCTTAACCCGCTATAAAGAAGAGATAGGAGTTCCCTTCATGATTCAAACCAGACCTGAAAATGTAACGGAGGAATTAGCACAACAATTGAAAGAATCAAATTGTGTGAATTTAAGTGTTGGTATTGAACATGGGAATGAAAAAATAAGAGCAGATATTTTACATAGATATACTAAAAACAAAGATATCATAAAAGGATTTGATAATTGTAATAAATATGGATTAAGAACAACATCTTTCTTAATAATGGGAGTACCAACCGAAACACGCCAGCACATATTTGAAGGTATCCGGTTGATTAAAAGATGTAAACCATCAGCTTGTGATACCTTCTTTCTTTTTCCATACAAAGGAAGTGAAATTCATAAGTATTGTGTTGAGCATGGTTTACTTGAACCTGACCAACCAAAAGAATATGGCGATACCCATTATGATTATATCATTAAGCATCCTGATTTGTCAGTAGAAGAGTTGAGGGGATTAAGAAAAACCTTTTCAATGTATGTAAATACAGATGAGAAATATTGGGATATCATAAAGAGAGCAGAAACAGATGACCATTTATATGAATTTCTAAATAAGTTATATGCAAAGGTGATTCATGGTGCTTAAAAAAATATGTAAAGCAATATTTGTATTTTTTACTGTTCCATTTTTATTTGTGGGAATACTGTTTAAGGAGGTTGTAGTAGATTGCCTGAAGAGAAAATAGTTTATACGGTCATGTGCGCAGATTACTTTCACGCTGGACATATGAATATAATAGAAAAATCAAGACAGTTAGGGAAGTTAATTGTAGGGGTTATGACTGATGAGGCAATGGCTTCCTATAAGCGTGTTCCAATGTTACCATATGAAAAAAGAGCAAAGGTAATGGAAAACATCAAAGGGGTTTGGAAAGTAGTTCCTCAAAACACTTTAGATTATACTGATAATTTAAGAAAATATAAACCTGATATAGTTACAAATGCAGATGATTGGAAAGAAGGTGTTCAAAAGAAAACCCGCCAAAAAGTTATTGAAGTTTTAAAAGAATGGAATGGAAAATTAATTGAAATTCCTTATACAAAAGGTATATCCTCAACAAAGGTAATCAAATCGATACATACTGAATTTACAACAGATGAAAAACTATGTAGATTAAGAAGAATAATTGATTCTAAAAAATTAGTTAGAGTTATTGAAGCCCACAATGGTCTATCTGCATTAATAGTAGAAAATGCAAAATCAGGAAATAAAGAATATGATGCAATTTGGGAATCATCATTTACAGATAGTTCATCAAAAGGAAAACCTGATATTGAATTAGTAGATTTTTCATCACGAATACATACAATCAATGAGATATTAGAAGTATCAAATAAACCAATAATAGTAGATTTAGATACAGGTGGACAAACAGAGCATTTCAAATATATGGTTAAAACATTGGAAAGACTAGGGTGTTCTGCTGTTATTATTGAAGATAAAAAATTCCCAAAAAGAAATTCATTAATGGAAAATGCAAAACATCAAAGGGAAACACTTGAAAACTTTTGTGAAAAAATAAGAGTTGGAAAAAACGCACAAATAACAGAAGATTTTATGATTGTTGCAAGGATAGAATCATATATTGCTGGACAAGGTTTAGGAGATGCAATAGTTAGGGCAAAAGCATATATCAAAGCAGGTGCAGATGGTATTTTGATTCATAGTAAAGAGCCTAGTGCTCATCAAATTGTAGAATTTTGTGAGGAATATAATAAATTTAAAAATAGAGTTCCTTTATTTATTGTACCAACAACTTATAGCACCTTTAGTGAAAAAGAAATGATTTATCATGGTGTAGATGTTGTTATATATGCAAATCAATTACTAAGGGCATCTTTTACTGCAATGGAACATGTTGCATCTGAAATTTTAGATTATGAATCTTGTGATATTAAAGATATAGCATCACCAAAAGAAATATTTGAGGTAACTAATGCAATCAATTGAAGACTTTAAAGAAGTAGTGGAAATTCTCCGTGCTCATAAAATTGAAATATGGGCTGACTTGGGAGCACTATTAGGTTTTGAAAGAGAAAGGTCTCTTTTAGAATGGGAAGAAGATATTGATTGTGGAACACTTGTAAAACCTGAAGCTTTTGCTGATATTGATTTACAAAATGCTTTAATGGAAAAAGGTTGGAAATGTTTTAATAAGTATAAAGGGTTAGCAATTCAAAACGGTAAGACTAAAATAGATATCAAATTTTATACTGAAGAGGATGATAGTGTATATGCTTATTTTGTAGTTTATAAACATAGATGGATTTTACCAATTTGTGACTTATTAATTTGGGGTCTCTATGGTTACAAAGCTGAAGATAAATATGAGACAACAATAAATAGCAATATGTTACGCTTCATATGTTTCATAGTAAAATTACCCCCGTTGACTATGAGAAAAAGGTTTATTTCCATATTGCAACGGGTATATTATAATTACGGTCTGAAGGGTCATAAAATTAAGTTTCCGCGGTCTTGGATTTTACCGCTTTGTGTTAAAACAATTGATGGGTTTCCTTTTAGGATTCCTGCACAACCGAAAAAGATATTAGAATTAACTTATGGAGATAATTGGAAAAAGCCACAAAAAATAATTCCTGGAACTGACCGATATCCTGATGGCAGTAGTAGATATTTAACCGTTAGGGTTATAGAAAAAAGACCTGACCTAGTGGAGGTTGAAAAATATGCTTAAAATAAAAGAAAGCACAAAGAATCATAAAGACCAATTATGGAGATGGTTAAATTATAAAGATGCTTTAGGAAGGGTTGGTTTTGATTTACTTAAAAATGATATTAAATTTGTTCATGGAGAAGAAGAGGCAGACATAGGAATATCTTGGCATGGGTTTGTAGTAGATGGTGTTTCCAAAGAAAGATGTATTCTTATGAAAAATGAACCACCAATTTACAATACCTTTTTTGGTAGAAGATTAAATGATGATAGATTTACAAAAGAATTTTTAACGGTAATGTCAAGTAATAAAACAGCACCTTATAACTATTATTATAATATTCCAAGATATGAATTTGATTTAGTTAAAGAATATTTTGATGAGAAAAAATATGAATTTCTTTGTATGATTCTTAGAAATAAAAAATGGTCATATTTAATAAATAGTTTAGATATCAATAATAGAAAATACAACAAATATAGTTTACTTAAATTTAGAAAAAAGGCAGATAAGTATTTTTGTGATTACTTTGGTAATAAATATCATTCATTTGGTGGACCGTGGGATAAAAGATGTTTTAAGGGAGAGCTTCCTGGTGGTAAGAAATGGGGAGTGTTTGCAAGATATCAATTTACATTTTGTCCTGAGAATTCAAGGTTCTGGGGTTACCTTTGTGAAAAACCAATACAACCAATGTGTTGTGGAAGTATCCCAATTTATTATGGTGCACCTGATGTTGAAAAATATTTGCCAAAGGGAACATTTGTTGATTGTAGGGATTTTAAGAATTTTAAACAATTGTCAGATTATATTAAGAATATGGAAATGAGTGAGTATAATGAATATGTAAAAAAGATGAAGAAGTTTGTTACATCTGAACAGGCCGATGCTTTTTCATCTTATATATTTGCAAAACAATTTAAAAAGATATTGGAGGAAGTAAATTGAAAACAGCGTTAATAACCGGAGTTACCGGACAAGATGGAAGCTATTTATCTGAATTATTGATATCAAAAGGATATGATGTTCATGGAATAGTAAGAAGGGGAAGCACAATCAATACAAGAAGGATTGACCATTTAGTTGTTCCCAATGAAAAAGTTAGATTACATTATGGAGATTTAAGTGATACAAATTCTCTTTATAATCTTTTATTAAAAATTAAACCAGACGAAATTTATAATATTGGAAGTATGTCACATGTCAGAGTTTCCTTTGATATACCTGAGTATACGGGAGACATCACTGGACTTGGCGTCTGTAGAATTTTAGAGGCTGTGAAAAACCTCCGGTCTAATAAAGTCCTGTCCCAAAACGTTAAGTTTTATCAGGCGTCAAGTTCAGAAATGTATGGTATATCACCTGCACCACAAAATGAAAAAACACCATTCTTGCCTGTAAGCCCTTATGGGTGTGCCAAGTTATATGGTTATCACATGACAAGAGCATATAGGTTTGGGTATGGAATGTTTGCTTGTAACGGCATTTTATTTAATCACGAATCACCAAGAAGAGGAGAAACATTTGTTACAAAGAAAATTGTGCGAGCCGCTGTCAGAATTAAAGCAGGTACCCAAGACAAATTGTATTTAGGAAACCTTGATGCTAAAAGGGATTGGGGATTTGCAGGAGATTATATGGAAGGTATTTATAAGATAATGCATCATTCAGAACCAGATGATTTTATATTGGCAACTGAACATTATTATTCTATACAAGAGTTTTTAGAAAAGGTTTTCAAAAAATTAAATTTAGATATCAGTGAACATGTTGAAACAGCTAGTAAATATAAAAGACCAAATGAGGTTCCTGAATTAAAAGGTGATGCAAGTAAAGCTCATGATATTTTGGGTTGGAAACCAAAAGTTAATTTTGATGAATTAATAAGTATGATGATTGAGTCTGCTTGGGAAGAAGAAAAGAATGGGTCGATTACGACTGCATAAGGTGAAAAAATGTTAAAAATGAAAAAAATACATAAAGATGAAAGAGGCGAGATTTATCTTATAGAAGGTAAAGAGTTACAACATCATGAGGAAGTTACAATATTTACATGTAAACAAGGCTTTGCAAGAGGAGGATGTATACATCATAAAAATGATGAGCATTGCACAGTTTTGGAAGGAGAAGTTCATTACTATATTGGTAATATGGCTTTTCCTTATGTTAAAATGAAGAAGGGAGACACAGTTAAAATTTCAAGAGGAACACCTCACTACTTCTTGGCATATACAGATTGTATTGTTATGGAATGGGGAGCAACAAAAAAAGAAAAAGAAGAAAAACATATGTCTACAAGAAAAATAGTGGATGAGATAAATGAAAGACAAACAAAAAATTAAATTACATCTTGGGTGTGGCAAAGTAAAAATTCCAGGGTTTATACATATAGATTTTGCAGACTATGACCATATAGATTTTAAACAATCAATAGGAAATCTTAAACAATTTAGTGATAATTCTGTTGACTTAATTTACTGTTGTCATGCCTTTGAATATTTTGCTCGAGATATTGCAGATTTTGTTTTGCAAGAATGGAGGAGAGTTTTAAAGCCTGGTGGAATATTAAGACTTGCTGTTCCTGATTTTGAGGCAATTTGTAAGGTTTATCAAAAATATGGGGATTTAGATGGTAGGGGAATTCTTGGACCGCTATATGGTAAAATAGCAGTTAAGAGAAAAACACCTATATTTTCATCAGAAATAGCAACACATCAATTTATGTATCATAAAACAGTTTATGATTTCAAGTCTTTGAAGAAAAAATTAGAAGATATAAATTTTAAAGATATCAAAATGTGGGATTGGAGAAAAACTGAACATAAAGATATTGATGACTTTAGTCAAGCTTATATTCCTCATATGGATAAAGAAAATGGAATACTAATATCACTTAATGTGGAGGCAGTGAAATGAAATTAACTTTAAAACAATGTCTTTTGATTCTTGTTTTTACTGCTGTCGCAACATTTGCTACTACTGTTATCTATGTTATTTTTATAGGAACCCTTTTCTTATCTAATAATATTTATGTTGTATTTATTGGTGCATTAATATTTGCAATCTTCTTGGTTGTTGACACTATAAGGTTTAAGTATTTAGAAAGATATTTGGGATGGTTTGCAAAAAAATTGAAAATACAAGAAAAATTTAAGGAGTACGGAAAAAATGAAAGTTGATTCTATATTAAAAATAGTTGTTATCTTTATGATAGTTGTTGTTGCTATTTTTGCTTTCTTTACTATTCCCATTGGTATTTTTCCACCTGAAGTATATGAAGAATTTAATAAACCAACTATTATAGCATCACCACCTGAAATTTTAATAGCTATTTCTATTATAGGTATAGTATCATTTGGATATTTAAATTATATTAGCAATAAAGATAATCAAAAGGAGAATGAAAATGAAGATTGAACAAATTGAACCTTACTATGGTGAGGCTGAAAAGAAAGCACTTATGGAATATATGGATTCTGGTGCCTGGTTAATGGAACATAAGAAGACAAGAGAATTAGAACAAATGATTTGTGATAAAACGGGTTCTAAACATTGTCATATGATGCCAAATGGTACTTTAACTTTAATGGCGGGTCTTAAAGCATTAGGTGTTGAGCCTGGTGATGAAGTTATAATTCCTGATTATACAATAATAGCATCAGCAACTTGTGCATCATTTATAGGGGCAAAACCTGTATTTGTTGACATAGAAGATGAAACTTTTGCAATTGATGTTAATCATTTAAAACAAAGAATCACAAGAAAAACTGCGGCTATTGTATTGGTTAGTATGAATGCAAGACCTGCAAGAGATTGGGTTGAAATATTACAATTAGCTAAAGATAATCATATACCTGTTATTGAAGATTCAGCACAATGTTTGGGTTCTTATTATAATGTTGAACATTCAAAGATTCATATGGGAACGCTAGGGGATGTAGGAAGCTTTTCCTTTAGTGCGTCAAAGATTATGACAATGGGTTGCGGAGGAGCTGTAATAACCGATGATGATGACATTTCCTATGAAATTAAGTTGATGAAAAACTTTGGTAGGGATAAAGGTGGAAGGGATGTAAATAAGTATCCTGGCATTGACCTCAAGTATAATGATGTTCAGGCGGTTATCGGTATAGAACAAATGAAAACTTTGGATTGGCGAGTTAAAAGGAAAAAGGAGATGTATAAATTGTATAAGGAAGAATTAGAAGGGGTTACTGATTTTGTTAAAACTGATTTAGAATATACATGTCCGTGGATGGTTGACATTATGTGTAGAAGCAGGGCTCAACGATTAAGGTTGTCAATGAACTTAAAAGAAAAAGGAATAGGAACAAGAAACTTTTATCCAGCAATACATACACAAGATGCATATACAGTTAAAGATACAAGATTTTATGTAGCACCAGATGTTGCAAGTAGAGGGCTATGGTTGCCTTCATCTTTAAGTTTAAGTGATGAAGATATAAAATATGTTTGTGATGAAGTAAAGAAGATATTAAAATGAGCAAAGAAGAGTTTGATTTGATATATCCATATATGCCCAAGTCGGGTAAGCTATTAGAGATAGGTAGTTATCCCTTTGAGCGAACACAAGACTTAATGGACTTAGGATATCAAGTTACAGGATATGATTTAAATTATAATAGAACAGAATATCATACAAGAAAAGTAGATGTAGAGAAAGATATATTTCCAGGAATGAATAATGAATATGATATTGTTTTAATGATGCAAGTTTTGGAACATCTTGGGAGAAATCCACTTCATGCATTAAAAGAAATTAAAAGGGTTTTAAAACCTGAGGGTGTTCTTGTTTTGAGCACACCAAATTTTTTCAATCTTAGAAATTTTTCTACCCTTATTTTTAAAGGATATCAACATGAGTTTGCAAGTATCATTAAACACGATGACTATACTGGACATATAAGAACATATACAAGAAAAGAATTAAAGATGTTATTGGAACATTGTGGGTTTAGAGTAAAATATATGAAATTTCTTTTTTACAAAAAAGACTTATGGACTGTAGGTGGTCTTATTACTAAATTAATACCAAGATGTAGAGACCATTTATTAGTTATTTGTGAGGTAGAAAAATGAAACTATGGAGTAAATTATCAACAAAAAGAAAAAGAATGGCATTGGGTCTTGTTATGATGGCAATGTTTTTTGCTTTATCTAATACTATTTATTTCTTTATGCGAGCAACAGCAGATTTTACTAACTTAACATTTAAGGTAATTGCATTTTTCTTTATGTTAGGATATTTTTGGTATCTTTGGGTGCCATCTGTATTATGTATAATTTTAGTTTATTATATCTTAATGAGAGTAATAAAGTATCAAGAGGTGGACAATGAGTAAAATGTATATTTGGATTGGAAGCGATTACAAAGAAATTGAATTTCGCGATGAAGTTAGATTTGATGGTAAAAGAGTTTTCGTAGATGGTAAATTAGTTAGTGATGTTGATGATTATACAATTAAAAGAATAGTACATGAGGATTGGTAAAAGTGAGAGTAGCAATTAACGGCTTTGGTCGTATAGGAAAAGCAATAGCAAGAATCAATTTACAAAAGAAATATTTTGATTTAGTAGCAATTAATGATATCAATTATGATAATAATAATCTTGCCTATCAACTAAAATATGATTCTACATATGGGAAACTAGACCATACAATAATAGGCAAAGATAATCATATTGAGGTTGATGGTGACAAGATAAAGGTCTTTCATAAAGATGATATCAATGCAGTTCCATGGATACTTGCAAAGCCTGATATTATTATAGATGCGTCAGGTATTCATCAAAATGTGTTAAATGCAAGAAAATTGTATCATAAAAAGATTAAGCATGTGATTGTAACTCATTCACCAAATGAAAAATTAATTGATAAATCAATTGTTATGGGAGTCAATGAGAAATGTCTTTCAGAAGATGATTTTTTGATTTCAAGTAGTATTTGTGATGCAAATGCAGTTGCACCAACATTAAGTGTATTAGATAAATGGTTTGGGGTTTGTCATGGGTTTGTAACCACCCTACATCCATATCTTAATTATCAGAACCTCCTAGATGGGAATGCAGTATCATTTGGGTATCCTGGCACTACATATGGAAGATATGAATTAGGCAGAAGTAGTCTAAATTGTTTAATTCCAAAGCCAACATCATGCATTGAGGCAACTGAAAAGGTCTTGCCAGAAATCAAAGGGAGATTTTCGAGTATGTCTTTTAGGGTGCCAACTACTATTGTATCCTGTGCCGATTTGTCAGTTAAGTTAGAAAATGGTGCAACAAAAGATTTAATAATAGAAGCATTTGAAAAGTATATAAAGAAACAGAATCATAAAATATTCCATTTGAATGATAAACCATTAATATCATCTGACTTTACTAAAAATGACCATTCAGCCATTGTAGATAAAAGATGGATTCAGGTCAATGATGATTATGTTAAGATGGTTGTTTGGTATGATAATGAATGGGGTTACTCACATAGAGTTGTAGATTTAGTAGAATATTTGGAGGATTTGAAATGAACAAAATAATATTATTAGGCGGTGTAGCAGGAACAGGCAAAACTACTCTTGCAAGAAAGTTATGTGAAGAATATAAAATAAATCATCGGCTTGGTACAGGATTTATAAGAGAAATTGTTAAATGTGAAAAAAGATATGTTGCATTAGATTGCCATACTTATATGATGTCATGTAGACAACCATACAACCATTTAGCACATCAAGCTGACATACTAAAAGAATCAATTAATGCATGTATTAACCGAGCAGAGCAAGAAGGTACAAGCCTTGTCATAGAAGGTAATCATTGTCTTCCATGGATAATTGATAATCCAAATGTTACACACTCATTTATTTTGCATATAGAAAATGATGATTTACATAGAAATATGGTTAGAGGAAAGACACATGCTAAAAGAAAAGTTACAAAAGAAGAATTTCAAAGGATAAGAGAAATGCAAGAATCAATAACATATCTTGCCAATGAACATAATATTCCCCTTATAGAGGTTAGCGCAGGGGAGTTCAAAACTTTTGAACAAATAAAGAAGTTGATTAAATGAAAGATTTAAAATGGTCACAACAATTTGTTATTCATTGTCCTGACCATAATTGTAAGGGAATGTTATTAACATCTCCGTATGTCCATCCATATAAGTGTAGTAAATGTGGTAAATATTGGATAGAAATATGTAAATGGGAGGAGGTATCAAAAAATGAAATCAAATAAAATTGATGTAATAATTGTAGCGGCTGGTAAAGGAACAAGAATGCAACCTTATACATTTGAAAAACCAAAACCTTTAGTTCCAATACAAGGTAAATCACTAATACAACATCAAATTGATGCTTTTAAAAATCTTAAGAATGTTGATAAATTTATAATTGTTACAGGTTATATGCGAAATAGTCTTTATGATGAAGTAACTTTTAAAAATCTTGGGCTTCATTGGGAAAAGAAATTAAAGTTTGTATATGCATCAAATTGGAAAGACTCTGAATGTGGGGCTTCAATGATGGAAGGCATCAAAAATAGTAAGAATGATGTAATTTGTATTATTGGAGATACACTTATTACCCAAGAAAATGCAAAACTATTGGTTGAAAATAAAAACAATTGCTTATTAGTTAGAAATCCTAAACCTGCGAAAATAGGACAAAAGGTTAGAATAAGTAATAAATTTATAGATGACATAACATTGGGTGGTTATAACTCTTATGAAGCTGAAGCTGTTGGGCCGTTTAAACTTAAATTTGATGATGTGATTAAATTAACTGACCATTATAATTATCATTTAGATGAAGATGAAAAGTTAAATGTGCACTGTTATTCTCTATTGGGTTTATATGTGCAAGAATATAAAATGATTCCGTTATTTATCAATGATGATGAATGGATGGAAATTGATAATCAACAGGATTGGGAACTTGCAAATAGATATTGGAAAGGATAACTATTAAAGAAATCATAAATTATATATTGAATTAAAATATTTAAAATAAAGGAAGAGGGATAGAAATGAGTTTGTTTGGAAAAATTATGGCTTTTATTGCTTTTATTTGGACGGCATTATTAGTTCTTAATTTGCTGGGGTCTCCTGATATATATGAGTTTATGCGAGGTAGTATAATGATTTATATTTTAGGATATGTTGGTATTGGTATTTTTACAGTTGTAATGAAAAAGTTAGTAGAAGCAATGTGATATTATGGATTATGCAGTATTAGCAGAGAAGTATCGTCCGAAAAAATTGGATGATGTAATTGGTCAAGAACACTTGATGCCGTTCTTTAAAGGGTTTGCAAAATCAGGAAATGTTCCACATATGTTATTTGCAGGAGAACCAGGTACAGGTAAGACAACAGTTGCAAAAGCATTGGCTAGGGATATGTTTGGTGAGCATTGGAAAGAATGTTTTTATGAAATGAATGCAAGTGATGAAAGGAAATTATCAACTATAAGGGGAAAGGTTAAAGATATTGCAAGAGTTGCACCATTACAAAATTCTTATAAGATTATATTTATGGATGAGGCAGATAATTTAACTTGGGATGCCCAGCCTGCATTGAGGAGAATTATTGAAGATTATTCACATATTTGTAGATTTATTTTAAGTTGTAATTATCCAAACAAAATTATAGCGCCAATAAAAGATAGATTGGTAGAATTTAGATTTAAAACTTTAAAATCAAATCATATGACTGTTATGCTTAAGAAAGTAGTAGAAGAGGAACAAATTGATATTACCAATTCTGCACTACATTTACTTGCCACGTTAACTAATGGGTCTATGAGGAAAGCATTAGGGTTACTTTCGGCTTTTAGAATGGCTAACATTGATAAAATAGATGATAAGAAAGTTTATGATATTATGTATTGGGTGCAAGATGATGATATCAAGAAGTGGGTCGTCTTGATGATGAGGGGAGAAGTTAATATTGTTGATAAGCAATTGAATGAACTTTTGAATCAAAAAAATTATACACATGCTGAGATATTTGATAGTTTAGTAAGGATAGTCAAAGAATCAAAAAGGCTACCTAATGTGGTGAAGTTGCAGATATTGCAGAAGATTAGTGATGTTGAGTTTAGGTTGTCTGGTGGGGCGAGTGAGAATATTCAATTAAAAGGGTTGATGGCTTTTATGATGTTAACTTTTAAGAAGTATATGAAGGAGAAGTAAAATGGTTAAATGTAGTTGTGGTAAAAACTTAGGCAGATATCCTGCTATTAAATTAATAGATTATAATAGTAATGAATATGTATTTTGCTTAGAGTGTTATAACAGTTTAACTAATGAACAAAAGAAATCAACAACTTTTATTGGAGATAAGGGAATTTTTATAAAAGGTGACATATTGGGAACTATTTGTTTGGGATTAGCTCCTTGTGGACTATTTTATTTATTATTAGGTACACCTTTTAATATTCCTGGAATGTTAGGAGGACTAATGGGCGCAAGTTTTGGTTATAAAGGTACTAAAAAAAGAGAAGTTTCTAAATATGAAAATTATATTAATCAAAGTAATTTTGATATGCAATATATTGATAATTATTCAATTGATATTTTTGGTTCACATTTTTGGTTGCTTAAAAAGGAACAGAAAGAAGAAATTACAAGAGGACTAAAAAATGAAAACTATTAAATTTAGCAATAGTGATTTAAAGTAGGAAAATAATGGGTAAAAAGGTGTTTAAATGTTAAGAACTAGAGATTGTTGTATGGAAGTCCAAATAAAATATATAAAGAAAAATTATCCCAACTTACTTGATTTACCTATACAACCCGTTGTTATAGAGAAGAATGGAGAGCCGTATAATCAATTACAAGAGTTACTTTTAAAAGAAAAAGGTTATTATCTTTATAATTTATTTACTATGGGACTAATTAATGGTGAATGGAAAAAATTTTATTTTTATGGAGGAATTAACAGTGATAGTAAAAGAATATCAGAACATGTAACTGCTGTTGTTTATGTTCTTAAAAAATATCCTATAGTAGGAATAGCATTTCAAAGAATCAAAAATGAAACTATAGAAGAATTAAATAAGATAGAGACGATAATGGCTAACATTCCTCATACAGTTAATATACAAAAGAAAAGTAATATTTCGTTAAAATCAAAAATAAATATTAAAAAATTACATGCTTTTATTAATGAACTTATACAACTAAATCCTAGAAAACTAGAGGGTATAGTTAATAAAATAAATGGACATTTACTAATTCTTGAATCAGGAGACAATCCAACATATCAAATTAGACAAACAAAATATGTAAATGAATATATTGTCTCAAAAAATGGTAAAGACTTATTTAGGGTTAATCCTAGACCTGGTGGATTTGGTATAAGGGATTTAACAGATAAAGAAAAAATTCCTTTTACTGTTATTGAAGAAGCTGAAATAAGAAAGAAAAGAGAAAAAGCAACTTTAAATGAGTTTCATAAAGGATTTTCATATTCAAAAACACATTCTAATTATATGGAATATAATGATGCTTTGAAATTAATTACCAAAATATTAAATGATAATTAGTGGGGTGTTAAGTAATGCAAAAATTTATAAAAAATATAAATAAAATATATAGTCTGGATAAAAAGGGATTTAAGGTAGAAACTTTTCCTGATAGAAAAGGTATTGATTATTATTGGTTTTGCTATAAAGGTAAAAAAATGATTAGAATTACACCAAGACATGGTGCTCTTTTTGGAATATCAGATGGAAGCAATAAAAAGGTTAATCATTATTTGGTTTTAGAGAATAGAGAAAAGTTTCGTAGTAAAGTTAAAAGGGGAGGAAGAAAACATTATACAAAAAATTGTATACCAACTATAACATATGGAACCTTTAGTTATATAACAATAGATGGAGCATATGAATTAGTTGAAACAATTTTAAATGATTTGGGATTACTTGAAAAAGGTAAAGGTAAAATATTATATGTTTTATCAAAAGAAGAAAAAGAAAATAGGGCAAAAAAGTTTTTAAATACATTCTTTACAAAAGAAGAATATGAAAAATATAAAGAAGAAATAACAAATCCAATATTTTTAAAAAATTTAGGAATTAAAAGGAAATATGATGAATGGTCAAGTGATTTAGGTATTAATCCTAAAGCAATGGTAGCAATATATGCATATGTTAGAAAATATAAACCTGAAGTATTATTAGAAACAGGAGTCCATTATGGATTATCATCATCTATTATACTATATGCTTTAAAACAAAATCAAAAAGGTCACCTTATAAGTATAGGTTATTGGAATAACAAAGACCATGGTAGTTATGTATCTAAATCTTTAAAGGATAGATGGACATTTATAAAGAAAAAAACAGAAGATGCTTTTAAAACAGAAAATATTTTACAAAATATCAAATTAGATTTTTTTATGCATGACTCTGACCATTCTTATAAAAATATGTACAAAGAATTTGAATGGGCAATACAACATTTAAAGGAAAATCATATTATTTTTTCACATGACATAGGAGCTAACAATTCCTTTTTTGACTTTGCTGAGAATTATAATTTAGAATGGTTTTTAGTAAGAACAGCACCACCTGCTATGTATGGTATGGGTGTTATGAGGTTAAAAAATGATAACTTGTAGCTGGTGTAAAAAACGGGTTCCTAAAAATGAGGCAGGTTTAATGAAAACACAAAAAAGTATTATTTGGATTTGTAAAGAGTGTTATGATAAGAAAAAATATAGAAATATAGGTGCTAATAAAAATAGTTTTGATTTTAAGTGATAAAAATGCAAGGCAAAATAGAACAAATAGAAGAAAAAGAATATCAAGGTAATCCTTATCTTAGGATTCAAATAGATGGTGCTTGGTATTCTGCTTGGGGTGACTTAGTTTCAACAATACTTAAAATTGGTATAGGAACTGAAGTGACCTTTGAAACAATACAGAAAGGAAAATACGAAAACATTATCAACATAAAAAAACTAACAAGACCATCAGTTAAAGAACATAAAATTGATTCTTATGTTGCAGGATATAATGATGCAGTAAAAGATATCATAAAGAAATTGGAGGGAATGAAGAAATGAAATATGGATGTTATAGATGTCTAAAAATAGTAGAAGAAAAAGATATAATTAAATCATCACTTAGTGGTTATTTACTTTGTGAAGAATGTTATAATACACAAAATAAAATGTTTAAAGCTATAATAAAAAGAATCAAAAATGATGATTACCATTCAATAAGAAGTGAGTGTTTAAGGATTGAGAATGAACGTTGGATAAGAAAATTAAGGGAGGAATCAAAATGAGCAATCCAAACTTTGTTGAAGTAGATAATGTAGAAGATGCAAATAGAATTGACCTAACTAAATATAGATGGTCAGAAAGAATGTCAGCAAAAACTGGCAAATATGTATTTGTTTTGAGGACTTACAAAGTAAGTGACAAATAAATAAAAAGGAGGGAATGAAAAGATGAAGGAAGATGAAAGAATCAAAAAGGAATATAGATGTGGAGAAATAGTAATTATAAATCCATACGCGAAAAAAAGAAGTGATAGAGATGAAAATTAGATATAAAGTAAAGTCGGTAACAAGAATAGGAGACCAAATAAAGATTATGATGCAAGTGGATAATGCTGTAGAAGAAAAAGAAACCTTTAATCCTTTTGATGATATGCAGAAGGGAGAAGGATTGGATTTAGGTGGCATTATGCAAAAAGCTCAAAACATGGCAGTTAAATTCTCTAATCAAGACTCCATAACCGTTCCCCATGAGGAATGGGAAAAGAACAAATTTAATGTAGATGATATTATTGTTCTTGATATAAGTAAGGAGAAGTAATAACATGGCACATAAGATTTCTAGGGAGGAAGCCATCGAAAAATACGAAAATGAAAAAAGAATTCAAAAGTTAATAAAAGAGGGAAAACCCTACAAATCAAATAGAGCAGAGAGAAAAAGAAAATTTAGAGAATTAAAAAAGATGACATTTATGGATAAATTGAAGGCGAGAGGAGGATTAAAAACAGAAAAGAAGGACAAGAAAGATGGGAAGAAGAAGCCTGAAGCCAAAGCTGGTGGAAAGAAATAAGGGAAAGATTTGCAAACATAAAGGTTGTAATAGATTTGCAAGATGCAAAGGTTATTGTCTTAAACATTACAATTTACTAAAGAAAAATGGAGAACTAAAATGAATATTGATATTGGTTATGTTATTCTAAATATAATACTTGCATTATGTATTGCTGTTCCGATGGGGTGGTTTCATGAGTATCTGCATATGAGGAAAGCAAAGCAGTTGGGATTGACAGTTACAAGACCTAAAGCAATAAAGAATCAAATACTTGTTGATACTAAAGACCCAGTGTTTACAAAACAAATTGGTGATGCTCCGTATAAAATAATTATACCATTATCTATTATATTATTAATAATAGGGGTCTATTTTTTGCAACTTGGATTGATAATGGGGTCAGCAGGAACTATTTTAATTCATATGATATCATATCCTTTGGAGGGACGAGATGAAGAAGTGGATGAAGATAAGTCAGAGTCAAATTAATTTGTATAGACAATGTCCTTATGCTTACAAATTAAGATACATCAAAAAGAAAGAGCCTATTATGTTTGACCCTTCTATTGTAGAGGTTGGCTCAAGAGTGCATGATGCAATTGATAAATATTATAGAACTTCTTATAGTACTGAAGTTGATGAAGAGGGTATCTTAGCAAAAAGTTATGAGATATTAACAAATGATTGGGACCACACGTTACCAGCTGATTTCTTAAAGAAAGCTTATGTGTGCCTTCAGCACTTTGCAGAGTTTGAGGTTAATAATTTGAATAAGGGTCTCTTGATGAAGCCCCTTACAGAACTTCGAATTAAGGCTGATGGGTTGTATGGGATAATAGATTACTATCATCCAGAAACTAACAAAGTTATAGACTTTAAGACCAATACTAAGGCAGGAGTCGGATATGCAAATAAAATGCAGGCTTATATGTATAAACTTTTAATAAAACATAAATTTAATATTGATATAAATTATTTCACCTTACAATTTTTATTTCCAGGAGAGATAAGAGTAGTGAAATTTGATAACAAGATGGACAAAATCAAAAAGGACTTAATAATGAATGTGGAGAAGATAAAGGAATCTTGGAGGAGAGATTTATTTCCTAAAGACCCAAGAACTAAAAGCACATGCAATGGATGTTCATATCGATTTTATTGTGGAGGTGGTGAGTATGAACGAAAAGTTTGAAAAAGATTTAGCACAAGAATTGGAGAAGATAAGAAAGGCAAGAAAAGATTGGGAAAAAATAATTGATGAATATAAAGATATAAGTAAGAAAGTAAAGGTTATTAATTACGGAATGGAAAAAGTAGCAAGTGTTATTACACAACAACAAGATATTATAGAAAATCATAATGAGGGTATCTTAGAATTAGATGATAGGCTTAGAGCTGTTGAAACAAATAATGATAAACAAAAAAAGAAAGATGATGTGATGTATCATTAGGGGTTACTTGAAATGAAAGTTGCAATATATGCTAGGGTAAGTACAATTGACCAACATCCAGAAAACCAAATTAATGAATTAAATGAATTTGTAGCCAACCGTAATGATTGGGAGTTAGTAGATGAATACATAGATAAAACATCTGGAGCTAAAGATAGTAGACCTGAATTAGACCGTTTAATGAAAGACGCTAGATTAAAGAAATTTAATCATGTTATATTTTGGAAGGTAGATAGGTTAGGTAGAAATGCAATACATACCCAGACTGTTGCTAATGAATGGAAAAAACTAGGGATATCTTTTACAATTACAACATTGGGGGTTGATACATCAACACCAACCGGTAAATTTATTTTTGGAATTATGGCTCAGTTTGCTGAAATGGAAAGGGCTCTTACAATTGAAAGAACTAAACTAGCTATGAAAAGAATTAAAAAAGATATTGATGATAAAGGATTTCATGTAACTAAAGATGGTAAGAAAATTAAAAAATTGGGAAGACCAAAGGGAAGTAAAGATAGAAAGCAAAGAAGGAAGTCAGGATATCATAAGAGATGGTCAGAGCAGGGTAAATAAGTACCCCCCTTCTTTTGAGATAGAATCTCCCCTTAAAAGTTTCCGTGTAAACAATGGTTCCTTTCTTTGGAGGAAAAAGAATGAAAATATGTAAAGAATATGAAATTGATATAGAAAAGGCTTTTGAAGATAAAAACAAAAATAAATATCAAGAATTAGAAGAAAAACAAAATAATATCATAATACAAACAAAAGTTTATTTTGTTGAAGAAGGAAAGACAACACTAAAAGGTGATTATCCTAAGTTAAATGAGAAGGGTTGTAAATTTCCAAATAGATTGTCTTGTAACTATGGTCCTGGATTTGAAAGATGTAAATTTATGGAATATAAAGGTTCTGGTTGGACCTGCACAGCATAAAGGTAGAATATGACATGGGAAGAAATATGGTACCAACTTTATGGAGAACCAGGAAATTATTACAATTCCTTTTCTTGGGAGGCAATAGTAAGATACGAAAGTACGCATTTCCTGTTCTCATCGCTGGCGGCTTGGCTGGGGTTCTTATTGATGTGGACCATATTATCGCGGTACACTACAAAGTTATGCGACCGTTACATATTCCGTATCTCATTTTTGTTTGGGTTATGTTTATCGGTTACAGTACATATGTTTATAGACATCTTCACAAAACTAGCGTGAGGAAAGAAAATGGTAGATTGGAAAACAATAAGTTG
>Ga0180434_10001960_pt1 | contig 28436 bp, 21 predicted proteins | sample SS_ome_7_FD_132453 | JGI IMG/M metagenome (GOLD analysis project Ga0180434, IMG submission 132453) | Hypersaline lake sediment archaeal communities from the Salton Sea, California, USA - SS_1_D_2 metaG | ecosystem: Environmental > Aquatic > Non-marine Saline and Alkaline > Hypersaline >... | reverse complement strand
GTCCGAAAGCCCAAAACTCCCCATGAAATGTAGTATAGACTTTTGTGCTAAAAGCCTTCCACAGGCCTGACAAATGAAAAACAGCCTCATAACTGGCGAACTTGGGCTAGGTCCAGAGACACGCGCGTCGCTTGCGTCATCCCTTCTTCTACATCGCGATCAAGGTATTTAAAGGGTTCTGATTGCATGCGATAGATGGTGAAGTGATACAGCGCGCCATCAGCCACCGCATCCCAGGCAAATTCGACCGGAGCCGCAAAAGCAATCATCGCCGGCCCTCTTTCGCCCCAGTGCTCCATGACGCCGGAGTTGTCTCGGGGCAGCATTAAATGGATGACCCGCTGCAGATCAATGCTGAGCTGCACACCATCATCGGCTGGGATAAACAACCTCGAATCTCTGTAGAACAAATCACCGGGGTAGCCCGGATACCCTCCCGGATTGTCAGGATTCGCATTTATCGAGAGGAAAAGAACGTAGTTGCCCGAAACCAGCTCTTGAATCATATAGCGACCTTCCTGGTATTCAATCTCTGGTCGTATTCCTTTCTCACCCGTATCCCTGTTATTCAACGAGAAAACAGGCTCTACTGAGGTGAATTCTTCAATGGGGCGGCCTTGAAAATGCAGGTGGGCCGTAAGGGCAGGTGCTGGGGCGCTCTCCTTAGGCTTGCAGCCCACAAGCAAGACAACGACCGAAACAACTGACGCCAGAACGATTTTCTCAAGAGCATTCACTGTTGTTTGCCTCCTGTGAAACCAGCCGTGCAACTGTACATTGCTATCTGAAATTCGTGAGGTCTATTCAGAACACTCACCGTTTCTGTGCGAAACCCAATGCTAAGAAGCCTGAATCCGCGATGTCTATCGCCCACTCGCTGGCTAATGAGAAAAGTACAGTATTACAGTGGCATTTTCAAGAGAAAAGCATAATTCGTATCTCGTGAAGCGTGAACCGTATCTCGCGGCGGAAGGTGTTCTCCGTGTTAAAATAGGCAAGATTTTGGCGATCCGCGCTTGAAGCTTGCGGGGACAGGTTTCAATCAAAAACGATGGTACCTCGGACGAAAAATCGGAAAATTTGTTTTTTTTTTTTGTTATTCGATAAGGACTTAGAGCAAGAATGGTGTCTACAATTTTGTAGATTTTCGCATCAAACAAGCAGGTCCATCCAATTATAGAGGCGCGTCTTTCAGCCCTAGGCGAAAGACGGCCAAAATACTAAGAGGCTCTAACAAAATGAAGTACTCTACATCGTACAGTCGCGGAGATTGCTTCGTCGCTGCGCTCCTCGCAATGACTACAATGCGATGTCATTGCGAGCGAAGCGAAGCAATCTCATTTTGTTAGAAGCTCTAAATCCTAAACAAATTCGAATGACCGAAATTCAAATGCTCAAAACCAGCCGGAACGGCTGGACCCGACCAGGCGTTGCGGAGGTGCGTGTAAACTCGGTGGCCAGATCCCTCGACTCCGCTTCGCTCCGCTCGGGATGACAAGTATATGCTTCGCTCCGTATGAGACGGAAGTGCCATTTTGCTCATTTGAATTTCGATATTGTTTCACATCCCCGTTTTCACGGGGACAAGCTTACCCCTGCGAAAGCAGAGGTGCTTAGGATTTCGCCCGGCAGAGGGGGAAGAGGCAAGTCAAAAGGGAAAAGTTCAAAGGCAAAATGACAAGCAAAAATCACTCATTAAGTCATTCACTCATTAACTGATCTACGCATTCACTACTTATCCTGCGGGGGAGAAAATCATCACGGTCGTTGTCAAAATCCGCAATTGGGTTAGCCATCTGGCTGTGCTGCCGGTGCTTTTGTATCGACGGCTGCGCTACGGGTATACGTTTCGCCTGATTCGCATGGCGCAGCCGAAGTACGCAAAGGTGGACCCGGCCGACTACAAGCGCCTGCGACGATACGAATGGTTTTCGATAAAGGGGACGTGCAATTTCTACGCGGTAAGACGAGCGAGAGGCCCAAAAGCAACCAGGTTCACTACGATATACATGCACCGTGAACTCATAGAGGTTGCCGACAGAATGCTGACCGACCATGTAAATCAAAACAGCATGGACAATAGAAGGGCAAATCTCAGAGCCGCCACGCGAGCCCAGAACGTACGCAACCACAAGGGATGGATTGCCCGGATAATGTTCGAGCAAAAGAAAATCCATCTCGGCTAGTTCCGGAACGAAATCGATGCGGCGAAGGCCTACGACCGCGCAGCCAGAAAGTATCACGGCGATTTCGCGAGCCTGAATTTCCCCGAATCCGGGACCGCCTGAGGGCAAATGCGGCGGCTTGGGATTTTCGACTAGAGAATCGGATTTCCGGGATACAGCTACGGTGCAGGACCAACAGAATCGCGTTAATAGTCTTTGACTTAACCGTCGTGGTTAGTTAACCTTCGGCAACGATGAAACGATTGGCTGCATCATGCTTCGGTCTGGGCCGGCTGCCCATCGCTCCGGGAACGTGGGGGTCTCTACCCCCGGTTATTCTCTTTGCGCTTTTGCGCTACTTCCATGTCTCGACCGCATGGGTAAACATCATCATGGCTGCCCTTGCGCTGGTCAGCTCTATCATCTGCGTCAAGTGTGCGCCGGCGTCGATAGCAGCAACCGGCAATAGCGATCCTTCAGAGGTCGTGGCGGATGAGTGTGCCGGACAGGCGCTGACATACATATTCGCAAGCGCGCTGTCTGGCGGCACCATTTGGGCTGCTACCGCCGGCGGCTTTGCACTGTTTCGGGTTTTCGATATAGTAAAACCCTGGCCCGTCCGCAAGCTGGAAAAACTCCCGGAAGGCTGGGGAATTCTCGCGGATGATTTGTTAGCTGCGGTGTATGCAGGGATAGTACTTCTGATCGGCTCGAGGCTTTGGAATCACTGGTCAGCCGGGTGAGCAGGAAGCAGCAATGGGTACAGAGTATTCGGTCGATGTCTGCAGGGAACTTCAGAGCATGGTTCGTTCCATGGACTTGCATCGCCCGATGCGAATCACCCGCTACGATCCCGGGCAAGAGCTGGTTTATGATGTGACCGGTGTCGCCCAGCCGGGCACCGCCAGCGTCCGGCTGGTCGTAGAGGACTTCGTCGGTGGGGGCTTCGCCGGCCAGGTCTACCGCGTCAAGATAGCAGACATCGAGAGCTGCCAACCGCAAATAGGGCCGAATAATCAACAAGATACAACGAAAGACAAGCCACATGTGCTGGGCGGACTCGAAGTAGGAAGAATCTACGCAATGAAAATACTTGTCCCGCCGTCATGCTTTTCGCGGCTCTTCCGCAACCTCTTGTACCGCATCGGCTTCCAGGGACCGTTCCAGCTCCAAGTCAACCCGGCAGCAGCCAGGGCCAGCGCATTATGGCAGAAATTCATTCGCCGGGCATCGAGAATCCGGTTCGGCGATGAGAATGTCGTTGCGGATGTCTATGCGACGTTTGTGGACGGCGCACTTGGCAGTTGTGGCGAGCTGGGCGAATGGGTTGACGGACGCACGTGGCGGCTGGAAGTTGACGACCGATTGGATTTCCTGAAGCGCTGGCGCCGGGGAAAGCCGGTCGATAACCAGCGGCTTGGTTCACCCGAATACAGAGCGAAACGCCGGTTTATGCGCGATTTTGTTGCGCTGGCGCACGATGTGGGCTGGCACGAATTTGCCCGACAATACGAGTGGTCAACCTGCAAGAGTCAGCCAAATTGCCTGAAACGACAAGGCACTGATGATGATCCCGCCGCGGGGCTGGTGGCGGTCGATTTCAAAGCCGGACTTGCCTTGCTGCCGTTGCTGCCCATGAGTCCGGGCGACTTCAAACTAATAGCTAAGGGAATAGCCCGCGGCAGCCTCGTTCAGTTTGACCGAGGCGACCTCAACAAACTCGATGCTTTCGTGCAGACACACAGCCCAGACTTCGTGGATATGAACTCGATGCTTGAAGAGTTGAAAGAGGCCGAGCAAGTGTATCGTGAGTCAATTCCCGACATTAGCCATAATCATCTTCGGCTGTTTTGCAGCGGGCGACTGTGGTCGACCATACTGGACAGCTCTGTGACGGGATGGAAGGTGCGCGACCTGCTTGACGAGCGCTGGGAAAAGAGGCTGCGGGCGAGCGCCGTGCAAAAGCTGCTCTTTCTTTTGCTTGGGTTGATACCGTTTTTGGGTACATTCTGCCGCAAGATATGGGGCCGACCGGACTGGCGCAGGCATTATGCCAGCGTCCTGACCAGTTGGGGATATCTGCGGCGGGCCGTGCGGGCCAGAATCGCAGAGAAGGTCATCATCTGGCATCGAGCAGGCCGCGTCGATGCCGAGCGAGCCGGCAAGATTGCAGATAGTATTTGGCGCTTTCTATGTCACTTGCCATTCTCAGCATTACCTGTCGGGCTGCACCGCTTGCTAACCGATAGGTGCTACGCCAGACAGCGCTTGGCCTACTACTTTGTCCGTCCGGTCCGTCTGTATTTCAACGCAGCTATGCGCGAGCAGTGGCTCCGTGACATGGTTACAGATGGACAGAGAAAACACATCCTTAGCAGCGAAGATGCCCAAACGATTCTCTCCCGGATCGACGAACCTTTCATACAGAAGTATCTCAAGAGCCTGGCGGTGCATGTCTGTACGCTGCCCGTGACCCAGGTGGTCTCGGTCATCGTGGCGTCTGTTTATGTGAAGATGCATCCGGAGCTGACCTGGCAGCAAGCAACCGTTGCGGCCGGCACAATCCTGGTCGCTTTTCAGCTCACACCCATCTCGCCCGGCTCCTTGGTCAGGGGGCTGTATGTTCTGTACCTCGTCATACGGGAACGGAATTTCAAAGACTACAACATTGCAGTTATTTTAGGCTTTTTTAAATACGTAGGATACTTGGCGTTTCCCATCCAGATGGCGTATCGCTATCCGGCTCTGGCCCGGTTCATGGCCGCCCATTGGGCGACCGGGGCCGTCCACGTTGTCCCGGTGTTCGGCGAACGAGGTGCCTTGCTGGAGCATGGTATCTTCAATCTGTTTTATAACTGGCCCTTGACCGTGCGTCGGCGCATGCGCAAGCGTACAGAACTGCGAAAGTCCCTGCAACCGAGATACTGGCACATCGGGATATGTGCCGGGGCCACGGCGATGCTGTTCGGACTCGTGGATTTTGTGTATATTGCACACTTTTCTAAACTGCCTGCTCTGAAAGATATTTGGCTCCTGGTGCTGGTTCTACCGCTCATTTGCGGCAGCGTAGCGACCTTGGCCTGCGGCGGCGCGACTTTCGGCAAGCGTGTCGCTGCGGCCGCTGTATGCGGCATTTTGGCAGGCCTTCTATACAGTGTGCTGTCAGCTTGGCTCAGTCGTAACACCGAAGTTTTGGCTCACAATATGCTCGCCAGCAGCGTGTGGCGGGTCTTCATTTTCGCCGTGCTGGCCAGCATCGGGGCGATCCTAACAGAGCTGAAATTGCCTGATCCTGATTTGCGATAGTTGCCTCATACATAGGGAGCGAGGCGGGTCTGCCGGTCCTCCGGGACGTTATGGAGACACAAAAAAACAAGGTTTTTTCGCCTTTTGATGGTACACATCGCGCAGATTTTGTGGTAGTTTATTTCTTGAATTCTGGCCGCTGACTCGAGATAATATGAATTACGCTGAAATTGCTACGCGAGCAGCTCTCGCGACTATTGCCAGAGAAAAAGGGGAGTACAAATGAAAGGCGAATTCGTATCCTCAACCCTCATCCGGATGGTAAGTCACAAGCACCTGAGAAAACTGTTGGCTAATAGATTGGACGACTACATCTATAAGAGCATGATCAACAACGAGTCAGAAGATTTGGCGGAGGTGCAGAAACGACGATACCAGTATTTGTCAGCCATGCTACGCTGCGTCAACAGGGGTATCGACAAGGGGGGTGTGTCGCCGGAGATCATAAAGAAAATTGTCCGCGTGTTCGTTCAAAATAACCTTGTTCGCGAAGACTCAAGTTATACCCAGGCGGTGGAGGGATTCCGAGACAAATATGGTGAGTACCCTCCGACGTTTATCGTTATCTCCCCTACCCAGAAGTGTAATCTAAACTGCATCGGCTGCTACGCCAATTCAAACGCGAAAACCGCTGCTACGATACCCTATTCATACGTTGATAGAATGGTCCGGGAAGTGCACGACTCTTGGGGAGTGAGGTTCATAACGATCAGCGGCGGTGAGCCGTTTATGTATGCGAGCGGGGGCAAAACCCTTTTGGATATCTTCCGGAAATACAACGACATGTTCTTTCTCGTCTATACGAATGGGACACTCATCGATAAGGAAGTCGCCGGCGAGCTTGCGAAATCGGCGAATGTCACACCAGCTATCTCGGTAGAAGGTTTCGAAGAAAAGACCGACAAAAGAAGAGGACGCGGCACCTTCGGTAAAATTCTACAAGCGTTCGAGCACCTTAGACAGGTTGGCGTGCCTTTCGGAATCTCCGTCACCGCGACCAGCGAGAACGTGGATTTGCTGCTTACCGACCAGTTCTACGACTATTACTTCGAAGAACAAGGGGCGTGTTATATGTGGCAGTTCCAATTGATGCCCATTGGACGAGGCAAAGATGAGGCCCACTTGATGGTCGTTCCCGAAAAAAGAGTAGAGCTTTACAGAAAATGGGAAAACGTGATGGCCGAGAAAAGATACTGTCTGGCAGATTTCTGGAACAGCGGCGTTCTCGCCAGAGGCTGCATCGCCTACGGCAGGAGCGGCGGATATGCCTACGTGGATTGGCATGGCAACGTTACGCCCTGCGTGTTCATCCCTTATTACGCGGATAATATTTACGATTTGTACAACGACGGCAAGACACTGACCGATGCATTGTTTTCCGACTTCATGAAAAACGGCCGAAAATGGCAGAGGGAATATGGGCTGGACAACTGGAAAAAACCCAAGAATTGGTTGATGCCCTGTTCGATCAGAGACCATTATGAGATCTTCAGACACTCCGTCTTGCCGAAGAATGCCAAGCCGGAAGACGAAAAAGCCAAAGAGGCCTTGGAATCTGCCGAATACCTGGAGATGCTGAAGAAGTACGACCAAGAACTACAGAGTCTCACTGAGAGAATCTGGGAGAGCGAGTATCTGAACAAGGAGGCGATTTTGCGATAGACCCTGCTCGAGACGTGCGAGGTTTGCGAACACTAGTCGGCCAGTAGACAAGCGACGAGCGGCCAGGACAGCTCGTGCAAGGTAAGCCAAAGAAGGGGCGCAAAAGCGCATAGCCTAAGGGCGGGGATTTCTGTTCGTATGGGTCCAAATCAGACGTGACCATGGCTTAATTGGAGGGTATTTCTGCGATGCCTTCAGATAGCTACCGTTCATTGTGTGACGAGTTCTATATCGAAATGTACGTCAATACAGAGTTGGACTTACCGACCCAGCGGGACACAATTCTGACTTTTTTTGAACGTTTGCAGAGACAGTTCCCTTCTATGGGCCATTTATACCGGCGCGCGAAGAACGAGTATTGCCTGGAAGAGGACCGTAACCTGGGACAATACCGCTGGATTAGCCTGGAGGTAGACCGAGTCGGTTCGGGCATCGTGAACCCATTGAATTTCGAGCAGGCATACGGCCAGGACCGACTCGTGCTTGAGCTTATGCCGTACATGCTCGGTGTAAGTCAGCTCGACATTGATTGTCTGGATGTTACGTTTGCGATGGATTTCGACTATGCAGGCAATCATGATGAGGTCATCGCCGAGGCGCTGTTCGGCTCAACGCCATTTGGCTGCTTTCTGGACTTGCGATCGGCGAAACCGATCGGCTTTTCTCCTGCGGTAGTGGTGGCACTGTCTGACGACGAGCGCACGCAGGCCCGTATTAGCGTGGAATCAAAGACCAGCGTCCTTGAACCGCGTCAGAAGAGCAGAAGTCTGGATGAGGCAATAACCCTTTCTCTGACTATCCGTCAGTACCCACCACCAAGTGGGGAATTTGATACGCTGGAATCATTCGGGCATCAGTGCCGCATGGTGGAAGAGCTCATGGACGAGAAGCTCGTCCCATACTTTGCCCAGCCGCTAACCGAAGTTATTGCGCAGAAACGATTAACGTAGATTTGAAAGAGGGCTGCAAAATGGCTATTGAGGCCCCGCTCAGCAAGTATAGAAGAAACAATCTGATAATCTACATGGTTGTCTGTGTCGCCTTTGCACTTTGGTTTGGATACGATGGATATCTAAATAGCAAATTCAAGGAAGAACACACCCAAGATGGCAAGGCTGATGGCACGTTAATATTTAATCAATGGGCACCACCGTTTCTGCTGGGGGCGGCGGCGTTGTTAGGCCTATATCTGTTCAAAATCCGAAACAGCAAGATCGTTGCCGACGACACTTCGCTCGTGATAGGTAGCGGCAGGCACATTCCATACGATGCTATTGAGAAAATCGACAAAACGTATTTTGACTCGAAGGGCTACTTTGTTATTACTTACAAGGATCAGAGTGGAACAGAAATGGATCACAAGATAAGTGGTAGAAAGTATGATAGCTTAGGACCTATCCTGGATCATCTGGTAGCAAAGATCACTTGAAAACCGCCGCCATACAATCTAAAATCTGATCGGCTCGCCGCAATGGTTGCGTAGGCAGGCCGTTGCGGTTTTTTTCTGTGGTTCCTTTTGGCGACTCATTCTCATAAGACGCGTGCGGAAAGTGAACGAAATGAATTGTTGTGTCGTGGGATTGCAATGGGGCGACGAGGGCAAAGGCAAGGTCGTAGACATCCTTGCCGAAAACAGCGACATCGTGGTCCGGTATAACGGTGGCTCCAATGCCGGTCATACCGTTATCGTCGGCGACTGTCGGTTTGCTCTGCACTTGCTGCCCAGCGGCTCGGTGCGACCAAACAAACGCTGCGTGATTGCAAACGGCGTAGTCATAGATCCGGAGGTCCTGATAGAGGAAATTGATGCCTTGGCCAGACAGGGCATCTCCCTCAAAGACCGACTGTTCATCAGCGAGAACGCCCACATCGTCTTGGAGTATCACAAGAAAGAGGACCAATTACGCGAAGAGGCACTCGGCAAGAAAAAGCTGGGTACCACAATTCGCGGCATCGGACCCTGTTACGCAGACAAAGTCGGTAGAACCTACGCTATCCGCATGGGAGATTTTCGAGACTTGAAGGACCTGAGAAGCAAACTCGAGACCATCGCGGAACATAAGAACCAAATCTTCACTGCCGTATACAAGGCGCCGCAGATTGACGTGGGTGACATATTCAAGAAGTGCAAATACTACGCCGACCGCCTGTTGCCGTTCACGACTGACACGACTGAATTCCTACACAATGCTATGTCACACGGTGCTTCCATTCTCTTCGAAGGTGCACAAGGCTCCTTGTTGGACCTTGACCACGGCACTTTTCCCTATGTCACCAGTTCAAACTCGTGCGCGCTGGGTATGGCTGCCGGCTGCGGTGTTCCGCCACGATATGTAGACCGGTACATAGGTGTGGCTAAAGCGTACACCACGAGAGTGGGGGCCGGACCTTTTCCGACCGAGCTGGATAACGAAACCGGCCGATACCTGCGCGAAAGAGGACACGAATATGGCACGACGACCGGCCGACCTCGCCGCTGCGGCTGGTTCGACGCCGTCGCTGTACATTACGCGGTGAAGGTCGGCGGTATCAACTCGATAGCCTTGATACACCTGGATACGTTGACGGGCTTGAAAGAAATCCAAATATGCACAGCGTACAAAATCGACGGCAAAAAAGTGATGTTTTTCCCGGCGAACACCGCCAGATTGTCACAAGTTGAGACGATTCGCGAGACTGTCTCCGGCTGGAGTGAGGACATATCTGGGGTCGGTGATTTCCAGGATCTACCTCGGAACGCTCAGAATTACGTCTCTCGAATCGAAGAGGTCATCGCAGCACCCATTACCATGATCGGAGTAGGACCAAAAAGGGCGCAGACGATACTCAGACCCAGCCATTAGAAAGCCCAAGGAGCCTGCACTGAAGAACGCCCTGAAGAACAAGCAGTTCGTTTTCGGACGCCAAAAGCGAAGGACAGTCAGTCAACGCCACGTCGGTCTATAAGATGCACAATGGCATGAGCACCAGAGAAGAGAAAATACGAAACACCGCCACGCGGCTGAGCGTGACAACGGCCCACATACCACGTCACATCGCCATCATTATGGACGGAAATGGTCGATGGGCGCAGCAGAGAGGCTTGCCGCGTGTTGCCGGGCACCAACAAGGGGCGAAAACCGCGGAAAAGATAGCAGAACACTGCGTGAATTTCGGCATTGAAGCACTGACCCTGTATTCGTTTAGCATAGAGAATTGGAAAAGGCCGAAGGTTGAGGTCAACGCGCTGATGCGGCTATATAACCACTACCTGATCGAGATTCGCCCGAAACTGATGAATAACAATGTGAAGCTCGTGCACCTCGGACGGTTTGACGGATTGCCGGATGCAGTCAAAGCAGAGCTCACAGCGACCTTGGAGATGACAGCTAACAACACCGGTATGACCTTGGCTTTGGCACTGAATTACGGCGGCAGGGCCGAAATCGTGGACGCCACGCGACGCATCGCACAGCAGCATAAGCGCGGACACTTATCCCTCAGAGACATTAACGAAGAGTGCATAGACCGTCATCTATACACAGCCGATCTTATGGACCCAGACCTGCTGATACGCACGGCGAACGAAACGAGAGTCAGCAACTTCCTGCTCTGGCAGATTTCCTACAGCGAGTTCTATGTCACCCGAACCCTTTGGCCGGACTTCAAAAAGGCTTCGCTGGAAAAAGCCATCCAAGCATATGCCAAGCGAAACCGACGCTTCGGGGGCGTCAAGAGCAAGCCTTCTACCTCCTGAAGCGTATCTCGCACAAAGTACGAGATACGAAAGACGATGCTCAAACACAGACTACTCTTTGGAACATTGATGATCCTAACTTTTACAGGTATCGTTGTCTTCGACGGTTATCTGGATGGCTCGGCAACCATGACAAAGGCCGATGACAGAGAGATACAAGGCACACTTTTTGCTGCGCTGACCATGTTACTGATAGTCGTGTCGCAGTTGGAGCTCTCAAAGCTCGCTGCAGCCAGAAATCTGAAGGCGTTTACGCCTGTTACGACTATCGCTTCGATCCTTCTGGCTTGCACGTGGTACGTGCCCCAGTTCATCGACGTATCTGCCGGGCTGCACATGTCCCTTATCTTGGCCTTCGCCCTGCTGGGGTTTATTTTGTATCAATATCTCTACTATGGCACCGCCGGGGTATTGGCCAATTGTGGCTTGAATTGCCTGTCTGTCGTCTATCTGGGGGTCTTGAGCGGGTTCGCGCTGGCCATTCGAATCGAGTTTGGGCTCTGGCCGCTGCTCATGTACATTTTTGTCGTAAAGTTTTCCGACGTAGGCGCTTATGCGATTGGATCTCTTTGTGGAAAGCACAAGTTTTCCCCGCAAGTGAGTCCTTCCAAAACCTGGGAGGGTATGGCCGGTGCGGTCGGGGCGGCGATGATAGTGGCTTTGGCATTTGCACTTGTTTTTGGTATAATGCCTGGATGGTCGGCGGTCGTTTTTGGGCTTTGTTTTGCCTTTATCGGCCAACTGGGCGATTTGGCCGAATCTATGATGAAGCGGGACGCTGAATTGAAAGATTCTGCGAACAAACTGCCGGGTTTCGGCGGGATACTGGATGTCATCGACTCACCTTTGGCGGCAGCGCCCTTTGCGTACTTGTTCTTTGTATTGGTCCGTTAAGGTATAGCTTGAGCGAGCACTGTTTTGGAAGCAACTATACAATTGGATTGTGCCGACCGGCAGCTCGAATTGTTCGGGCCTGCGGACCGCCACCTTCGTCTCCTGCGTCAAACCTTGGGAGTCCAAATCACTGCTCGCCAGTCTCATCTTATCATTAGCGGCACCGAACAGAAAGTGAACAAGGCCGCTGAAGTGATCGATCGAATGCAAAAGCAGGTCTTGAAGCATCGCTCGCTTACGTCCCAGGATGTGCAAGCGTTTATCCATCGAAAAGACACCGGGCAACAGACCGAAATCAGCGAAGCAATCACCGTCTACGCTCACAAGAAGGTCGTTGAGCCATCCACGAAGGGGCAGCTCAAGTACACCCAAAGTATGTTGGGAAATGATATTACCTTTTGCATCGGCCCTGCCGGAACGGGTAAGACATACTTGGCGGTGGCAATTGCAGTTTCGATGCTCAAGAAAAAGCAAATTAGGCGCATTGTCCTGGCCCGCCCCGCTGTGGAAGCAGGCGAGAAGCTGGGCTTTCTGCCGGGCGACGTCCAGGCAAAAGTAAACCCGTATCTGCGTCCCCTGTTCGACGCCCTGGAGGACATGATGGACTTCGCCCAGATGAAGAAATTCATCGAGCTGGACATCATTGAGATTATCCCATTGGCATTCATGCGAGGCCGAACCCTTAACGAAGCTGCGATTATTTGCGACGAAGCACAGAACACGTCATCCTTGCAGATGCTGATGGTCTTGACACGATTGGGCCATGGCTCCAAAATGATAATAACAGGTGACATCACGCAGATCGATCTGGAAAGCCCCCAGAAAAGCGGGATGATCGAAGCCATCGAGCTTCTGCGAAGAATTAAGGGGATAGGTGTAGTCGAACTGACGCAGCGAGACATCGTACGACACCGCCTGGTTCAGAATATTGTGCGCGCGTACAAACGAAAGAAAGAATCAACAGAACCGAAGCGAAAAAGGCAAACATGATTCGTATTCCGGTTTCATGTGTTCAATGCTTTTAGCCTCTGATCCTCGGTTTTGTCCACAGAGAATACTGATGGCCGTATTTAGGAAAACAAGTCCAAGACGAACCCAAGTACGCAAGAATATATCAGCAGACCGCGCTCTCAAGAAACGGCGGGTGGCTGACCCCGATGTCATTATTTCGCTTTTGCTATGGCTGCTCTTCGTAGTGCTCTGCGTGTCCATTGTGTCATTCGACCTGGTACAACAAAGAGGTTTCCGGTCTGTTCTGCCGTTGGCCGCAGTGCTGATTCTCGTCTCAGTTGCCGCAGGGTTCTACATCTATCACTACCAAAAAAGAATTATCAGAAACCACGCCAGAGCGGCGGCATTAGTTGGCCTTTTCCTTCTCTTGTTGCTTGCGACGAAATTCGGCGCACTGGCTCAACAAACCTTCTGGGCGACCGGTATGGCCGTTATCGCATCGATCATCCTGACCATCGCCTACGACCAACGGTTTGCGATAGGCATGAGCACCTTTTACTATCTGTTTGCCTGTTTCGCCGCGAAGCCGACCCTGATACACACAATAGAGCCGACGGTTCCGGATCAGTTGGCGAACATCGGTCTGTTTCTGACGATGGCCGCCGGCGGCATGGTCTGCTGCTTTTCCCTCAGAGAGATACGCACCAGAATGAAACTGCTCCAGGTAAGTGCCCTGGCCGCTACAGTTGTCTTCATGATGGCGTCCGCTTTGCATTTCTTAGCTAAGGCCTCTCCAGCTAACGAGATTCTTCGCAGCGCCGGCTATCATGCAGGGATTACTCTCGTCGTCGGCGTGCTCATGCAAGGCTTGCTTCCGGTTATTGAGAAGATCTTCCGCATCGCAACGAGCATGACCCTTCTGGATTTCAGTGATGCAAACCAGCCGCTGCTGAAGAGACTTGCTATGGAAGCTCCCGGCACATTCAGCCACAGTCTTCTGATTGGCTCTATCGCTGAAGCCGCCGCGGAGGCTATCGGCAGAAACGGCCTGCTGTGCAGAGTCGGAGCGTATTACCACGACATCGGCAAGCTCAACAAGCCCCACTATTTTGTGGAAAATGAAATGGGCGCGACCAGTCGACACAAAGAGCTTTCGCCAACCATGAGCCAGCTCATTATTGTTGGCCACGTAAAAGACGGTATCGAAATGGCGAAGGAATACGGGTTGCCGGCTGTACTGCGCCAATTTGTCGAGACGCACCACGGCACTACATTGCTGGAACCTTTCTATAATGAGGCCAAGAAAAAGCACGAGACCCCCAGTGCTGAAGGCGCATCCGTACGGAAGCCCAAGCAGGCCCCTCCCTCCGAAAGCGAGTTCAGATACACGGGGCCAAAACCACGAACAAAAGAGGCCGCGATTGTGATGCTGGCCGATGCCATCGAAGGTGCAGTCAGGTCCCTGTCCGAAGTGACACCGACAAAGATAGAAGCGGTCGTGCACAATATGGCTATGAAGCGCTTGCAGGATGGCCAATTCGATGAATGTGACCTTTCCTTGCGCGAACTGAGCCAGATTGAGGCCAGCATGTCCAAGACTCTCGCAGCACACTATCATGGCCGCGTTGCATACCCGACAGCACCCGATGAAGGTGAAGGTGACGAACCTCAAGCCAAGCAGCCTGAACAAAAAGCTCTGAGCAAATAGAAATTATGATTTCCGTGCAAGTGACGAAGAACTACCAAGGCATAGAGGTACCTGTACATAGGTTGAGAAAACTGATTACGGCTCTCTGCAACCGTTTTGCACTGCATGAAGCCACGATCAGTATTGCCATAGTCGACGACATCCAAATTCGGAGGTTGAATAAGCGGTTTTTGAACCGAAGCGTTAGCACCGACTGTTTGAGTTTCGATCTGTCCGAATATCAAGACACTGAATCAGACCGAACATTCGAAGTGGTCGTCAACGGCGAATTAGCCCAGAAAGAAGCCCGGTCGCGGGGCCATCCGAGTGAAGCCGAATTGGCACTGTACGTAACACACGGTATGCTGCACAACCTTGGATTTGACGATGCGACTGAGGCTGAAGCCAAGAAGATGCACGAAACTGAAAACGAGATTCTACAACAGTTTGGCTACGGTCCCGTCTATGATAGACAGACAAAGACGCAACGGCAGAACGGTACACAAATATGACGTCGCCTGCGCAAAAAGCCTCGCACGGTTAAGGAGTATCAAACAGTGAGTTACGTTGGCTGGGTGGTGTTGGTTATTTGCTTCCTTGCCGGAGGTACTCTTTTCTTTTCGGTCAATGCCATAGCCCTACGTGTGTTCTCGCACGTGAAATTGCAGGAGGCCTTCAAGGCAGCAAACAAGGAGAACCTCACCGAGCAGGTCGCGGCGAACGCCGAGAATCTGATTCTGACCTGCTTTTTATACCGGCTCATCCTGAATATGTGTGTACTGCTGCTGCTGGTTCACGTGTTTGCGAGGCTGCGTCAGGCAAGCTTCTCAGCAGTGGATTACATCCTTGTTTTTATCATTGCTTTGGCGATATTCTCTGTGTTTAGCCTGGCAATCCCCCACGCCTGGGCAAAATACGCGGGCGAGAAAATCCTCAGCCGAACCTACAGACTGCTGACCCTTTTCGCGGTCGTAGCCGGTCCCGTACTCTATATCTGGAGACTGACCGATGGCCTGGTCCGCCGACTCGCCGGTGTGGTTCAGAGCACGCCTGAAGAGGAGCACGAAGAAAAGCAAGAAGAGTTCCTCAATGGACTCAAACAGCGCAGAATTGAAGGCGTCGTCGACAAAGAAGAACAGGAAATGATTGAGAATGTGCTCGAATTAAGCGAAACCACAGCCGACGAGATCATGACCCCCCGCACGGACATCGTAGCTGTTGAGGTCACCTCCAATTTGCAGACCGTTTTGGAAACCATTATTAGTGCGGGCCACACGCGGGTCCCCGTCTACGAAGAGAATATTGACAACATCGTAGGGCTGGTCTACGCCAAGGACTTGTTAAGCGAAATCGGCAAGGATTCAGCAGAGTTCAAACTGCGGGACAAAATGAGAGAAGCCTATTTTGTCCCGGAAACCAAACTGCTGAGAGTTTTGCTCCACGAGTTTCAAAATCAGAAACAACATATAGCCGTAGTACTCGACGAATACGGGGGCACAGCCGGTATCGTGACTTTGGAGGACATTCTGGAGGAACTTGTCGGCGAAATCACCGATGAGTACGAAGTAATACCTGCTGAGCCAATCAAAAGAATTGACGAGCACACAATTGACGTAGACGCTCGCACCTCCATCGACGATGTCAACGATGAGTTCGACTCGGACATTCCCGAAGATGAAGATTACGACACGATAGGCGGCTTTGTCTTTTCGCGTTTGGGATACATTCCCAAAACGGGCGAGACTTTCGACTATGATAACCTCAAGTTCACCGTGGCTTCCGCCGAGGCGCGAAGAATAAAACGCATCAACATTCAGAAAATAGCGGACAAGTAACACGCCGGTCTATATGAGCGATGTTACACGCATCTGAAATGCCATTGAGGGAGGCGATACTCGAGCTGCGGACAAACTGCTTCCTTTGGTCTACGAAGAACTGCGTCTCCTGGCGGCTCAAAAGCTATCGCGCCAGCCGCCCGGGCAAACGCTGCAGGCAACGGCTCTTGTCCATGAGGCGTATATTCGTCTGGTTGGCTCGGAAGCCCGAAATTGGAACAGCCGGACGCATTTCTTTTACGCAGCAGCGGAGGCGATGCGGCATATTCTAATGGACAGCGCACGGCGCAAGCGACGGCTCAAGCGCGGGGCAGAACATAAGAGAATAGAACTTGATAATGCACATCTGGCCATCGAGGAACCATCCGAAGATATCTTGGCCCTGGATGAGGCCTTAACTAAGCTGGCTGCACAAGAGCCTGCCGCGGCTAATCTGGTCAAGCTTCGTTATTTTGCTGGCCTGACCCTCAAGCAAGCAGCGGAGATCTTGGGTGTATCATATCGAACCGCCGACCGATATTGGGCCTATGCCCGGGCGTGGCTGTACAACGAAGTCAGAAAAGGAGAGGCGGATTCTAAATAGGGCAGGCAGCACGAGCCTGTCGTTGTTGCCCTTGCCCAAAATCATTCATTATGCATTACCTAAACTTCTGCACCTAAACTTCTGCCGTTTCTTACGGTTTGAATCGCCCTTGTCTGTTTTTTCTACCCCTTCGAGAATTTTCTGTCGTGTTTTGGATGTAGATGGCGCTGTAAATTATAGGGGACAGACATGTTAGTTAAGGAGCACAGTGATGGCAGAAGAATCAACAGATATTAAGGTCATTTTCGCCGAAGCGCTCGCAATAGAAGATCCTGAACAGCGCAAAGCATATCTCGACCGCGTCTGCAAAGCGAATCAAAAACTGCGCGCGGAGATTGAACAACTGCTGGATGCTCATTTACAGGCTGGGGATTTTCTTGAAGCGCCACCTGTTGGTGCAGAAGCCACCCTCGATGCCCCTGTGTCCATCGAAGGCCCCGGTACCAAAATCGGCCGTTACGAGCTGTTGGAGCTGATCGGCGAAGGCGGCATGGGTTTGGTTTACCTGGCTGAGCAGAAGGAGCCTGTAAAACGACGTGTGGCCTTCAAAATCATCAAGCCCGGCATGGATTCCGGGCAGGTTATCGCCCGCTTTGAAGCGGAACGACAGGCCTTGGCCGTGTTGGACCATCCCAATATTGCTCATGTCTTCGACGCCGGAACAACGGAAGCTGGGCGGCCTTATTTTGTGATGGAATATGTCAGAGGCACCTGCATCACGAGGTACTGTGACGAGCGCAAGCTCAATATCGAATAGAGATTAAGGCTGTTTGAGCAGGTCTGCGAGGCCGTTCATCACGCCCACCAGAAGGGCATCATTCACCGGGATATCAAGCCTTCGAATATCCTCGTATCGGTTCACGGCGATAGAGCCGTTCCTAAGATCATCGACTTCGGAATTGCCAAGGCGATTACCCAGCCGCTTACCGATAAGACCTTCGTTACCTTCCAGGGTCAGTTACTCGGCACGCCTGAGTATATGAGTCCGGAGCAGGTGGATTTGGCCACACAGGACATTGACACGCGTTCCGACATTTTCTCTCTGGGTGTAGTTCTTTACGAGCTTCTTGCTGGCGTACTTCCATTTGAGCATGAATCCTTTGAACGAGCGGGTTTTGCCGAGATCCAGCGGACGATTCGGGAGCTTGAGCCGGCTTCGCCGAGCATACGGCTGACGCATCTGGGCGAGAAGGCCAAGACCATCGCTGCCAGCCGGGGTACCCAGGTGATAGCCTTAGCCCGCCGTCTGCATCGAGAGCTGGAATGGATACCACTGAAGGCCATGCGTAAGGACCGCTGCCGCAGGTACCGCTCGGCTTCGGAACTGGCTGATGATGTCCGTAATTACCTCAACGGCCTGCCCCTCATCGCCGGCCCTGAGACAGCCACGTACCGCGTCAGAAAGTTTGTCCACAAGCACGCCGGCTCAGTAGCTACAGTTGCCCTTGTTGCGGTGGCAATCATATTGGGCCTTGTCATTAGCACCGTCATGTACTTCAGAGCTGAGCAGGCCCGCAAACAAGAAGCAGTCGCTCGCACACGAGCCGAACAGGCGGAAAACGTAGCAGAGCAGCAGCGTAAACTGGCTGAAGACCGCGCCGAAGAACTCCGCCGCACCCTTTATGTGAACACGATTCAACTCGCCGATGCAAAGCACCGGGAGGGAAATGCAAGACAAGTCCGGGAACTGTTGGACTCCTGTCCTGAAGACCTTCGCGGCTGGGAGTGGAATCGGCTTAGCTACACATTAGATCTGTCCCTAAGGACGCTGCACGCAAGTTCCTCGTCTGATAACTTCTCTGTAGCCTTAAGAACAGATGGAAAGTATATCGTATCGGGGGGTTTTGGAAAAACAATAAAAGTCTGGGATACGGCAACTGGCGAACAAATGCTCACTATTCCCGATGCGCACGGAGGAGACGTAGTTACCTGTGTCGCATTCAGTCCGGATGGCAAGCAGATTGTGTCTGCTGATGATTTGGGAGAGATTACCATTTGGGATGCAGCACGTGGCAATAAGAGAATGCAGTTAGCCAAAGCTGGACATTCGGCGGACGCCGTTGCATTATCTGGACATTCGGTCGACGCCCTTGCATTTAGCCCTGATGGCAAGACTGTCGCTGCAGGAACCATCGATGGGGCGGTTCTCTGGGAATCGGGTATGCCCGCAGGTGGGTACGAGGCGCGGAGAAATGCCCAAATCGCGAGGGGCTTCGTGGAGAGACTATACAGCAAATGCGGGTTCTATCGTGATGTAATAAGCGAGTTGCAGAGTGATGCGAAGATTGATCCGGATATTCGCAGGATAGCGTTGAACATTGCGAATTCCCGCAAGTGGGAGGATGCCGACAAATTAGAGGACGAAGCATGGGAAAACGTCCGTTCGCCAGATAAAGACATCTCGGCATATCGAATGGCCTTCGAAAAGTCTAAAAAAGCAGCCGCCTGGGAGCCCAATGATCCTGCCATACTTACCATGCTCGGTGCATCTCAGTACCGTGTGGGTTCATACGACAATGCACTGGAGACGCTGGCAGTGGCCCAGCAGATACTATCTGAGGCAGGAGAAGAACCTGATCCATGGAACTTAGCATTTGAGGTCATGAGCCTACATAAAATCGGCCGGGCTGAGGAGGCAACAGCTGCTCTTGAGCGCCTGCGGGAATTGTGCAAGGATGAACAATTCGCCCAGGACCTGGAAGTCCAGGCCCTACTGGCGGAGGCGGAGAAACTGCTCGCCGGCGAAAACCAATAAGCGATATTTCACAACAGAGCGGATAAAAGGTCGCACGGTCGATATGTCGGCCTGATTGACGATGTCCGCAGCTATGATCGCGCGATAGCACTCTAAGAAAGGCATTTGGCTGATCTGTTTTGTTCCTTGCCCTCAGACTCTGAGATCGAAGTTTATTCGGACGTTGGGTGCGAACTTCTTCTCATCAATTCTGAGACCAAATCCTGGCGCATCCGGGACGCTGCAGTAGCCGTCCTTGAGTTCGTATCCCTCTGCTATGAGCACCCTGTTGGACAGAGGGTCCTGCTCGGCCCGGTAGAAATTGGTTATCGCTCGGCCAACGTGAAGCTGCATGTAATAGCCTATCAGCGATCCCCAGTTATGGGGCGCGACCAGCAGTCCGTGCGGCTTGCACCAAGCTGCCTCCGTAACAATGCCTTCGAAGCCAAAGCGATTCATGTCCCCCTGGAATATGTCGATTGCCCCGGCCTCAATAAAGGGCTTGTACGCATCCAGGCTCTTCTGAGTCTCGCCATCAGCCACGAGCGTATCCCAGCCATGCTCGGCTATGAAACGTTTGAGTTCGAGACATTTTTCAATCTGCTCGGGGAACATTTCTTCCAAGAAGGCGAAGCTGTATTCAGGTAGTTCCTCCAATAATTGCTTTGTCCGGGGCAAGTCGTAACCGTTGTTGGCATCCACTCCAATGAGGATCTTTTGTCCGGCGTGCCGACGGATGGTTTTCAACACCGCTACATCGCGTGCGTAACCTTGCCTTGGCGGCATCCACTTCGCTCCTCGACCGATTTTGACTTTGAAGGCGCGGTGCCCCACAGCCAGTCCCATGTCAATCTCTTCTTTGAACCGGTCGAGCGGCTGGCTCTTGTACTCCGGCAGCAGGTCACTGAAGTAAATCGAGCCATCATAGACTGGAACCCGGTCAGGACCCGCTCCTCCCAGCAGTTGATAAACGGGCTTGCCCAGTGCTTTGCCGATTAAATCCCAGAGTGGCATCGTCCCGGTCCCTAACGGACTGACTATCACCCGGTCTGCGGCTTGATAAAAGTCAAAGGGGTTCTTTCCCAGCAATTGTGCCAACGCTGCTTGTGCCGCGCGACAGTTGCCAATACCTTCGATGCCCGCACTCGTGAAAAGCCGGACCATTCGATCCGTGGCTCTTTTGCCATGTACATCGAGCCGGGAGTTCTTACCTATGAGTTTGGGACGTTCGCTAATCAGGTCAAAACTCACAATCCGAGTGATCTTGACATCGGGGACACTTTCTCGGGCTGACGCCCAGAGGGGCAGAAGCACTACATTCGTTGACGCTTTCAGAAACTCACGTCGATTCATTTCATCCTCCGATGCAGATCATAAGTCCTCCAGGCCGACCCGTTTGGCCCATGCGAGCCATCGGGCCTTCATCGCACGGACTCGTTCTGGGTATTCTTCTGCCAGGTTTCGCGTTTCAGTCTGATCCTCGGCAAGATTGTACAACTCCCACTTGTTCGGCGTGCTGCTGTATGCGACGAGTTTCCAGTCGCCCATGCGGACGGCGCGACCCTGCACGTGTTCGAAGAACAGAATGTCATGACCTTTCTCGGGTTTGCCTTTGAACACGGGCACCAGGCTTCTGCCTTCTATCGGTGTCAGCTTATGACCGCCGTACTCATCCGGATATGAAAGGCCTGCCAGCTCCAGACAGGTAGGCATGATGTCCATAACGTGGCCGACACTGTCAACTGTGGAGCCGGGCTTGGCCTTGAGCCCTTTGGGCCAGTGTACGATCAGTGGGGTGTGGCACCCGCCCTCAAATGATTCCTTCTTCCAGTAACGATACGGCGTGTTAGTAGCGCTGGCCCATGGGCCGCCGATGCCCGTATAGCTCCGTTCGGAGCCCAACTCGTCGAGCGGAATATTGCGATATTTGACCGCGCGCCCATCGCGGGTCTGACCGGTCCGGTCGTAGCCGGGCCCATGCGGCACTTCCGGCGAGGCTCCGTTGTCGGAAAGAAACAAGATGAGCGTGTCGTCCATCTTGGCCGCCTTTTCTAAGGCCCTGAGAATCTGCCCCGCACTCTGGTCAACCCGGTCAACCATCGCGGCGTGAACGGCCATCTTCTGCGATTGGTAGGTCCTCTCTGTCTTAGACAGGCTCTTCCATGTCGTCCCTTGATCCTGCACGGCCGGCAGAGGAGTGTTCGCTTTGTCAAACAGTCCCATCTCAAGCTGCCGCCTGAAGCGATCCCGGCGGAGCTTGTGCCAGCCGCCGGTGTAAGTGTCTCGGTATTTGGCGATATCCTCCGGCCTGGCATGTAGAGGCCAGTGCGGCGCCGTATATGCAACATAGAGAAAGAATGGACGGCTTGAATCACCAATGTCGCGGATGTACTGCACCGATTTGTCGGTAATTGCGTCGGTGAAGTAATAGTCCTTTGACACATGCTCAACAGGGTTAGTCCCATCCACCAGCGAGAAGGGATCGAAGTGATTGATGACACCCCAGACAATCCCATAATGCTTATCAAAGCCTCGATTGACCGGATATGTCTGAATTGGGGCAAAGGGTCGACCCGGATCGTACTGATGGTCCAACCATTTCTGGTGCAGTTCCTTGTCCTGCAGGACGGGTGTCTGCGAGAGGTGCCACTTGCCCACCATCGCCGTATTGTAGCCGGCCTGCTTCAGGGCTTCGGCGATGGTGATCCCATTGCGGGTCAGGCTCCGGCCGTTCCGGGCCAACCCGACCATGTGAGGATACTGACCCGTCATCAGACTCGCCCTTGTTGGACAGCACCTTGCGCAGTTGTAGAACTGCGTAAATCGCACGCCGCCCGCCGCGAGTCGGTCCAAGTTGGGCGTTTCGATCTCACCGCCGTAGCAACCCGCATCGGAAAAGCCCATATCATCAACCATAATAAGAACGATGTTTGGACGGGCCTTTTTTCTTGCTGATAATAAAGAGGCCGGCACCAGCGACATTGCTGCCGATCCGGCCAATCCCCTTGCCATGAATTGTCTTCGTGTCAGCACCATGGTTTGGCTCCCCAAGTGCTTCGAAAGTTCATACCTGTTTACATACGCCACGCCCGACCTCGCTCAACGCGATAGAAACCAGCTTCTTTATACTACCCGCTCCACTCATTGAATACAAGCTGCGCACCCAAAGTAGATTAGAGAATGAAGAGGAACGAGTTTCCAGTAATTAGCAGCACTACGCTCGCTCCCTAAGGCAGGTCAATTGCAGCGCGATCCCTTTGCCGGTGTTCGGTTGCTAACGTGTGCCACGCTCAAAGTGGCGAGAACGTCAAAGACGTTACCTCCACAAGCCCTTGTGCTCAAGCCGGTTACGGGTCTGAGAGCATCACAGCCTAAACGGGCGACGTTTCAGCAAATAGTTATGGACTCAGGGTTTCGAAGTTTCACAAGAATTGCGATTAAATCAGGGAAGACAAGTGCTTATGACGACTGGCCGAAAATCAGGTGAAGCCGAAAAAGGGGCCGTATTTGGTGTACTTCGTGCGCGCCCAGTGCGCCCGATGAGCTGGTGAGATCCGATCCAAAAGGTAGTGGTATATGGCCCGAGTAATAGCAGACCGATGAATGGTAGAAGTCCCAGTCTACATCCCACAGTATCCATCTGACAGCTATTATGTTGAACTATATCGTGTAGGCAGCACGCATCGCCCGGGATCGCATCCGGTTGGCTTCGGGGTCGCCGACAAACTCAGCCTTACGCAGATCGAACTTCAGGTTCCGCTTCAATTGCTCGCAAATGTCTGCGGCCAAGCAGATGTTCATGGACCGATACATGACGTCAGGGTTTGCCACCGTGGGCTGACGCGACCGGATACAGTCGAAGAAATCCCGCACATGGTTCAAGGACCGTTGTGTGCGGGCCTTGTAGTCCGCCAGCACTTTCTTGTATTCGCGCAACAGCGCCGGCGATGAGACATCCGGGCTCGAATAACCGTCGGCGGCCGCGACCCATCCTTCGGGACCATCGAACCGCTCACCACAAGCGCCATGCCAATACTTGCACGGTTCCCATACCGAACCGCCGACTCGGAACAGAACCAACTTCACGCCGTTGGATAAGCGTGTTACAATCGTCTCATCCGGACCCTCATACTCAAACTCGATTGAGAAAACGTCCGCCATGTCGAGTCCAGCCAGAGCTTGGGCAACCGTGTGCGCGCCCCACATCGCGGCATCGGTAGCAAAATCATAGAAGTGATACCATCCTCCAGATGCATAAGCGCTGTTGTAAGGACGCCAAGGACATGGACCGATCCAGGCGTCCCAGTCCAGTTCATCCTTTGGTGGTTCTGGTTCCGCAGGCAACCAGTCGTGACGCAACCCATCGCGCCAACGAATGTCGGCGTAAGCGGTATGAATCTGGCCCAACCGGCCGGATCGGGCCATTTCTATGGCAAACACGTGATTGCCCTCGCTGAGCCGCTGGGCGCCGGTTTGATATATCCGGCCATACCGGCGCGCGGTCTCCACGACCGCCTTGCCCTGTGCCATCGTGAGGCAGGCCGGCTTCTCGCAATATACATCCTTGCCAGCCCGCATAGCCATGATCGAAGCCAGTGCGTGCCAGCGGTCGCCGGTGGCAATCAACACGGCATCCACATCCGTCCGCTCGGTCAGGAACTGTCGTATATTGCCATAAGCGGCACAGTCCTTACTGCCATATTTACTGTCCACCATGTTCTTGGCCGCTTCACGCCGGCTTTTTAGGACATCGCAGATGGCGACCCACTGCACATCCGGCTCGTTCAACATCCAACCCAAATCATAAGAACCGCGGCCGCCGATTCCAATGCCCCCCATCACGATTCGTTCGCTGGGCGAAACAGTTCCGCCACGCCCCAGTGCTGAGGCCGGAACATAATAGGGCAGCGCCACCGCACCTGCTGCCATCATCCCCCGTGTCAAAAACCGACGCCGCGTGAGTGTTGTACGATTGTCAATGCTCATAGGATCTTTCTCTTTCTATTCAATCTCATAGTTTTCAGTGAGTCACTGGAACTTTCTAACCTGACATTTACCGTTTGACTTCATCGTCGGTGCTCCTGCATGCAACACTGTCAATAATACCACAATAAAGGACTCGATTGCAACGCCTCTGACTATCAGCACGGCCGCAGAAGTACTCGGCGGCGAATATCCGTCACTGGGACCGAGGAAGAATTTTTACAAATAGTTGAAAGTCATAGTTTTGCAGGTTCTGCGAGAATTGTGATTAGGTCGGTACTGCTAATGACTTATGACAGCTGGCCGAGAATCAGGCTGACAGCGAAAGTCGCCCCCAGAAGAGGTGTTCCTGCGCGGGTCGCGCGCCCCGAACCGTGTCACCTACCGTAGTCGTGTAGACGGGTCAATGCCTCAAAGGTACAGGATCGCCCGTGATACATGCCGTGGCATGCATCAGGCCGTGGTATGCCCTGACTCAGGATTTCACGTAGCCGCTAACAGGAAAACCTTCTTCTGATGGTACGGTGCATATAGAAAAAGGATCTCCTGGGTACCTTCCCCAACAAGAGCAACGATACGAATAGTCAATTGCCTTCTTTCAAGATAGCTTCCAGTACTCTGCGTATTTCAGGTGAATTCGGGTCTGTCTTTATAGCGGTATTAAGTTCTTTGACGGCCTCGGTTCTATTGCCCTGTTTATCCAACATAATACCCAGGTTACAATGCAGAATTGCGCTGTCCGGGACAAACCGCAAAGCCTTGCGACATACTTCAATTCCCTCGTCAATACTGCCGCGGCGGTACAGTATCTCAACGAGATTATTATATGCCAGTACGTGAGTCGGCTGTAATTGCAGAGTTTTGGAATAATGTTCAATAGACTCATCAATCCTTCCCTGCTCCTGATATGCCCATGCCAGGTAGTAGTGCGCATCAATACAGGTGGGCTTGATTCGTATCGCCTCCTGATATTGAGCGATAACTTCATCCATATCACCCAGCCCGCGTGAGACTGCCCCCAATGCGGTGTGTGCCAAATACGAATGCGGCAAATACTTCCGCAGCAAACGACCCTGTTCGGCCGCAGCCTGATAGTCTTTCAAACCTTCGGTTAATAATTTTCCATATTTCCAATGTAGGCGCCAGTCTAAAGGTGATTTCTGAATCGCCTGACGATACTGGAGTGCGACATTTTCAAGGGCTTCAGGAGCAAGATACATCTTCAGGTCCTCGATATCTTGCTCCATTTGTGCTACACGCTCCTGCTGGTAGAGCTGGTTGGTAAACGGCGGATGTTTTATAAAGTCGTTAAGGACCCTATCGGCAATCTGGTATCTATCCCAACCGGTGTAGGCCAGGCGTTGAGCACATTGGTCCTCGGTTAATATGTGACGCTTATCAGCCTTCTGAATTTCTGTCAAATTAAAAGGAAGTATCTTTTCAACCTGTTCAAAAACTGCTTTAGCGAGAAGATAATTGCCTTTGAAATTCAAATGTACATGCTCATAAAACAGTTCTTGCCCCGGAGCTGCATGGGGGCTGTTTTCTTCAAGAACCTCGCTTGTGTCTGTCAGGTATACACCGTCTGCTTGCCTGCCGGCGGCCACGCTGCGAATGATGTTATTGATCCGCATGTCAGCGCGGAAACGAAGTGTGTCCAGCTCACGTGCTCGAATATATCTTTCTCGGGCCTTCTCATATTCAGAGGCTGCCCAATAACAGCGCCCCAGCCGAAACTGCAGATCGGCGTACTGGTCATCAAGCTTTGCGGCTTCCAGATAGCGTTCAACAGCATTTGCGTAATCACCTTTTGATTCGAATTCGACGCCCTGCCGGTAAATATCGTTCCACTTTTTCTTCTCCGTCGGCTTTAGATCCGGTCGATGCAGAGAAGCGAATGGCGGGTTATCTTTCAGGTTGCTTCCGACCGTACAGAAAATTATTTTGCTGCCGCTGTTTCCGGCGATTCGCCTAATATCTTCTAAGTTTCTTTCAAAATTCCGGTAAACCGCTTCTAAAGCGGGAGTGTTGGCCCGTACCTGATTGTTGAGAAACATCTCCAACCCAAGCCAGACTTTGGGGGTATTCTTTCGAGCACCAACTGAACCTGCCAAGTTGGTTAAGAGCTGTCCCAGCCTGGCTGCTCTAAGGGAAATGCCGATACGGATTATAGTTAAGTTCGCCAAAGGAAGAGTATATACGTTTCCAGCGCCATAGGGTCCGGTAACTTCGTTGTTGCCGAGATATACGATAAACAGGTCAGGGTCGCAACGGGCGCAGTCTTTCGCTATGTGCAAGACGACATGGGAATTAATGGCTGTCATCGCGGTGTTGATAAGTTCGAAGTTTACCGCCGGATATTGATCGTGTAGCATTTTTTGCAGAATCCGCCCGAAACTAAACGCAGGGTCCGGAGTACCCTGTGCGGCAGAAGCACCCAGTATGAAAATTCGATATGTATCATCCGGCTTTTCGACAGGAAAAATGAACGGCTCAGATTCACGCGCAATATTTCGGGGAAAGAATTGCCAGCCAAATTTGACATTATCACAAAAGGTGTCCCTGCCATCGACCTGACATTTGACAATCGCTTTTGGGGAATAACCATAACCGACAATCCGCAAAGACAACTCCACCGCCACCAACAGTAGTACCGGAAGAACTGTAAGAGCAACAATACGGAACAGCCACAAACGCCGGCCGGTTATCACTCTCGGTGTTATTTGTTTCTTGCCCTCTTGTTCTTGCCTCTTCCCGAAAACTTTGGAAATAATACTTCTGTCGGCTTGTGAGTGCCTTCGAGCTCTATTATGCCCGACTTCTCTTTGAGTATGTGATAATGGTTCCCCCTTCTCTGCTGGGCGTTTATGACTCATTTCGGATTTCCCGTATGACATTGTATGTCTTTACGAAAAGTGCGGGCATGGGTTGTCTTTGATCATTCTCGTGTTGTCCGGTCCTCGCAATGCGACGTTACTGCAAAGGACCCCACACTTCGGCCAAAAGGTCGTGCAGCTCCGGATCGTGCTCCTTCAATTCCGCCCGAACAAATGGGTAGAAGTCGTTGCGGTAAAGGTAGGCCTCGGTTCCTTCGGCAAAATACTCCTTGTGGTCCATCAGGCCATAATGGCGAACTTTCTTGCCGTTGTAAAGAAGCACCTTTTCGTAGATGCCGGCGGCCTTCGCTTTCTTGTAGGCCTCGATGAAGCGCGGGTCGTCGAAACTCAGATACTGGTCGTGATAGGCGTGGGCCAATTCGTGAAGGACGACCGCCGGATGCTTGATCATTTGGTGCCGAGAGAGCAGATTCTTCGCACGCGGAATATGCACCTTCTTGGCTAAACGCAGATCATGGCCGTGGGATTTCAGCCAACCGAGATTCGGATGATATTGCATGGCACCCAGCGTGGGATGATGATGCTCGATCCAGATTTCGAGCTTCCGCATCTTGGACAGTTGCTCTTCCCGCAGTAGAATGGCAATTCGTTGCAGGTGGTTGGCCAACATCTTTAGCGCCCGGGCTCCCTCCTGGCTATGTTCTCCTTCAAGCAGTTGCGGATCGACGTGGACGGTCCAGCCCTCGATTTCCTGCACAACGGGGTCGAACCGGACAGTCTCGGGCTCTGCCGGCGCCGGGTTGCCGTCGGAATTTGATTCTGTCTCATGGTTCTTGAGCAGCTCCTGCATGGCCTCGCCAAAACTGATGCCGATCTTATAAAAGGTGTCGGCACGCCCACGATAGTGATAGCCACCGTCATACGCCTTGCCTTCTTTGACAACGAACGGACTCGTCCTGGCGTATCCGACGGTGCCCGCAAATTCGGGCATTTGGGATGGAGCCTGCTGGGCTTTGCGTATCGCGTAGTGTTTGTGGGCATAACGCGGATTCACTTCCACGCC
>Ga0180434_10001958_pt1 | contig 28448 bp, 19 predicted proteins | sample SS_ome_7_FD_132453 | JGI IMG/M metagenome (GOLD analysis project Ga0180434, IMG submission 132453) | Hypersaline lake sediment archaeal communities from the Salton Sea, California, USA - SS_1_D_2 metaG | ecosystem: Environmental > Aquatic > Non-marine Saline and Alkaline > Hypersaline >... | reverse complement strand
GATCCGATGCTCCCAGGCGTCGCCGAAGTCGTATGTGTAAGTAAACCAATCTCTCTTGCGCTCGACCAGGTCATGCAAGCGATAGCGCATTTCGTCGGCGACGTTCTCCATCCCCCCCACGGGGGCGTCAAGGCCGTAACGCATGCCCGTGCGCGTCTCGAACTCGTGCAAATGGCCGTCGTACCAGCCCATAACGCTTTGGATTACGTGGTGCAGGTCTGAGAGCTTAATATTGCTCTTAACCGCGACACGCCGAAAGATCGACGGCTTGGCGTCCTTCAAGCTGATTTTGAGGACATGCACTTTGGCCGCATCCCGGCGGCGTTTCGGCTTGGGCGGCTCGGGGCGAGGCATGGCAAGCAGATCGTCCAGCGCCGACAGCAGCGGTCCGAGCGGCTCTTGATTTTCGGTAGACGCCAATCCGGCCGCTTCGGCTTCCACTATTCCTCCCGGACGAATACGCGCTATCACGTCGCGGTCTGATTTATAGTGCTTGAGCTCCTGGATTTCGATTTGCTTGAGACGCCATTCGGGATTTGAAGGAGAAATGTCAAGCGTTTCGCAAACGGCGCGCGCTTTGGTTCGCACGGTTGACGGCGATACGCCGAGTTGCTCGGCCACGTCTTCAATCCTGAGAAACGGAGAGAAGTCGGGAGATGAAAGATCGTTCGCGCGCGCGAGCGCCTGCGCGATCCCTCCGGCCCAACTGGCCGCCTTGCCTCGCAGCACCGGGGCGTGTTCCCGACAGAGCCGCAACGTGATTTCACGGGCGAAGTCTCTGAATTCCTCGAACGATTCTTGCTCGCAAAACTCGTCGATCAGCGCGGTTATCTCCCGGCAACGCTCGCGCAAATTCACCGGTAAGCGCCTCAAATATTCGTCGGTTTTTTGAAACTGCTTCACCGTGTCCTCATTCTCATATTACTCTAACGCCGATGAGGATTTCAACTCTTGTCGAGAGGTTGTTGTCGGAACGGCTTAACTCCAAATGTAGCGGCCGACGCCGACGTTTCGTGCGCGTGGTTCTCGACGAACCGAGTCTCGGAAAATACCCATGATCACTGAGATATCGGACGATGAATGACAATACGCCGAGCGGTCGGAATAAAATACCGCAACCTTCGCCCAATAAACCGATTACAATAAAAAAACGCGATAATAGAACGCGGCGCCGGCAATAGCCCGGGCGTCTGGTCGTTACGCTTGGCGTAGCACGATCCTAGCCGGACGGAGATGCTGTGATGAACACTCGCCGAATTTCCTGGATACATCTCTTGGCCGTGATCCTCTTGTTTTTCGCGACGCCTCTTCAAGCCGCCGCCGAGGAATGCGAGGAGAATCCGCGGGCGAAAATGCGGATCGCGCGCGAGCGGCGTGCCCGGCAGGCCCAACGCCTGATCAGCCGCTTGGATTTGACCCGCGCGCAATCTCGCAAGATAGTCGCCTTGGCCGACGAGGCGGCCGTGCTGCATTTGGCGGCCTATGAAAGCGAGGCGCAACTACTGCCCCTCATGATCGACACGTTTTCTCAATTCGCGGCCGAGGATCGTCTGAACCAGGGATTCTCGGAGGACGTCGAGCGGCGCACGGTCCGCCTGCACCATCGCGCTAAACGCGTCCGTGAGCAGTTCACCGAGAAAATAATCGAGTTGGAGGAACAAACTAAGAAACTGCTGAAAAAGACACAGAGAGATTTGCTGACGACTCGACCGCGCAAGGCGCGTGACGACCGGCCTGAACGCAACGACGCGCGTAGCCGCGCCCGGGCGGCCGCGCGCGAGCGAGAGATGGAACGGCGACGTCCTCTGCGCGACGCCCGGGAGGAATTACGCGCGCTGCATCGCCAAAAGCATCCCAGCGCCGGTCCGGTCGGGAAATACCTTTTGCATCCCGAAGGCGCCGCTGAGCTTTGTAAGCAGGCGAACATCGAAATGCCGTCCGATCTGGCGCATGCGGTCGCGGTGCTGCGTGACGGTACGGCGGATTTCCCGATCGACGAAACCGAGCGTCAGAAGATCGAATTGCGCGAGTTGCGCGACGAAATCAACAATTGGAATCTGATCAACGGACTTCATCTCACCGAAGACCAGATCGGGCAAATCACGGAGTTGTATGACGAGGCGGTTAAGCCGGACTGGGAGATTAAGCCGCGCGACCGTCGCTCGGGCGTGGCGCGCGACGCCGTCTACACGCTCGAACTGAAGATCGAGGAAGCGTTGAATACGGGGCAGCGTAGAGTTTTAGCCGAATTCAGCCCGTGTCTGATTCCGCCGAAAAATCTGAAGGATCCCGTGCTGGTGGGGCAGGCCGGCGATAATTCGCGCTACGAACGTTGGCTGGAACGAGCGCGTGAGACGTCGAATAAGCGGCTCGATTCAATTATCAACGCGTCTTTGGACCGCGAAGCCGAACACCATGGGGTGCTTGACAAGAAGGCGCGTCGTGAGCGTTTCGTCGCGTTGCGCAAAGCCGTCCGCCGGGCTTCCGCCATGTCGGACGCCGAGTTCGAAATGAACAAGGCCGAGTTGGCCGAGGCGATCGCTCCGCCCGACCGCATTCAACACGCCAAGGACAAAGTCGCCGACTTGTCGCGCAGATTAAAGGAAACGGGCGTCGTCGCTCATTTCATGATTACCCCCGGTTTTGTGGACCAGCTTCGTGTGCGCGGCGAGCAGCTGGCCCGGGGCGTCGATTCCGAACGGGTTGATCTTGCCAAGGCGCCTCAAGCCGAAAACTGCGAAAAGGGTTGTGCCGTCAATCCCGTGAAAAACGCGGACAGCTGGCCCAAAAAACACGAACTTCGGTCGAAATCGGACTAGCCCGATGACCCGCCCGCCTTTCGATCGACGCGAATTCATGGCCGCGCTGGGCAAATGCGCGGGCGCCGCGTGTCTGTGCGGCGGCGCGGCGTGGGGCGCCGGCCCGGCGCCGGCCGACTCCAAACTCAAGTTTACCCGCGAAGTAGATCACTACGTTCGCAGACCCGGCAAGCAAATTCAATGCTTCGTCTGCCCGCTGGACTGCATACTTAACGACGGAGAAACGTGTTTTTGCCGCACGCGCACCAACGTCGGCGGCCGGCTTTACACGCGCGCCTACAACAACCCCTGCGTATTGCGCATCGACCCGATCGAAAAGTTGCCGCTCAACCATTTTCGCCCCGGCTCGAAAACGCTGACGCTCGGCACCGGCGGCTGCAACGTCCGTTGCCTCTACTGCCAGAACTGGGAACAATCGCAGAAAATGCCGGACCAAGTGAAATCTTTCAAGCTCACCCCGCGCGAGGTGATCGCCGCCGCCAAGAAAAAGAAGGTCGATACGATCGCCTTCGGCTACACCGAGCCGGTGGCGTTTCTGGAATACGCCCTGGACATCGCCATTCTGGCGAAGAAAGCGCGGTTGAAGGTCGTCGCGGCGACGGCCGCGTTCGTCAAGCCCGAGCCGCTGTGCGAGTTCGCCAAGTATGTCGATGCATTCGTGGTCACTCTCAAGGGCTTCAGCGAAGAATTTTATTACCGCTCGCTGGGCATTCAACTCGCCCCGGTACTGGCCGCGATCAAAACGATCAAGCACGAGACCAAGGCCTGGCTCGAACTGACCAACCTCGTCGTACCGACCTACAACGACGCTCCCGAAGACATTCGCGGGATGGTCAAATGGGTGCGCGACGAACTAGGCGACGAAGTCCCCATGCATTTCGCACGTTTCGTGCCGACCTACCGCTTGAGCAACCTGCCGCGCACGCCCGTGCAAACGCTCGAACAGGCCTGCGAATTCGGCCGTGACGCCGGCCTGAAGTACGTCTACACCTCAAACCTCGCGCCTCACGAGGGCAGCAACACCCGCTGCGCCAATTGCGGCGCCGTTTGCATCGATAGACTGGGATTCAAGGTGCTTTCCAACAATCTCAAGCGCGGGGCATGTCCTGAGTGCCGCCAGAAGCTGCCCGGGGTTTGGACCTGAATTATCCGCCCGACGCCGGATCCGCGCCGTTTTTCCAAACAAGCCGTCCGCGTGAATTGCCGAGCGAGTTCTAATGAAATATCCTGAACGCCGGCGTTGCGGCGGCGATCGAAGCGATAAAGAAACCAGAACCCGAAGCGCCGGCGAGGCGCCGCCGCGAATCATCGACCGGAGACCAAAAAACGAAACATCAGTGATACAAAGGCAAAGGACACGATAATGACTACCCAAAGCAACGCGATCGAATCACTTGAACCGCAATCCGTATGGCGTTTCTTCGCCGGCATCGCCGCCGTCCCGCGTCCCTCGAAACATGAGGAGCAGATTCGTGCGCATATGCGCCGGGTCGCCGAGGAGCTGGGATTGAAATTACGGGAGGACGCGGCGGGCAATCAGGTGATAGAGGCGCCGGCCTCGCCCGGATGCGAAAACGCCCCGACGATCGTGCTGCAAGGTCACCTCGACATGGTTCCAGAGAAGGACGCCGACCATCCGCACGATTTCGAAAAAGATCCGATCAAGCTGAAAATAGACAAAGAAGCCGGCGGTCGCGCCTACGTCACGGCCGAGAGGACGACGCTCGGGGCCGACAACGGCGTCGGCGTGGCGTTGGGGCTGGCCGCCGCGGTCGATCCGGATTTGAAACACGGACCGCTCGAACTGCTCAACACGGTTGACGAGGAAGCGGGGATGACCGGCGCTAAGGCGCTCGAACCCGGCTTCTTAAAAGGCAAGATCCTGATCAATCTCGACACGGAAGAAGATGACGCCATCTGCATCGGATGCGCCGGCGGCTGCGACACGACGCTGACCTGGCGTTTCAAACTCGAAGCCCGCGAAAGCGACTGCGAGGCCGCCCGCATCTCGATCAGCGGACTGCGCGGCGGACACTCCGGTTGCGACATCCATGAAAACCGCGGCAACGCCAACAAGGTCATGGCCCGCCTGCTCGATCGCGCTCCGGACGGGTTGCGCCTGGCCGAAATCAACGGCGGCAGCGCGCGCAACGTGATCCCGCGCGCGTCCGAGGCGCTGGTGTGCGGCCCCAAGGGAATAGTCGCGACCATGGTAGCCGCCGCCGCCGAGGTGCGCGAACTGGTCGCCGCCGAGTCCGGCGAGTCCGATCTTAAAATTAAGGTTGAAAATTCGACCGGCTGCCCGGACAAGATCGTATCCACCGCGGACACGCGGCGGTTGATCGACGCGCTGGTCGCGGCGCCGCACGGCGTGCACGGCATGCATCCGAAAATGGACAACTTGGTTCAGACATCGAACAACATCGGCGTGGTCGAAAGCCAGATCGACGGCGACTGCTTGAAAGCGACCGTCTCGGCCCTGACTCGCAGTTCGACCAGATCCTTGACGCGCCAAACCCGCGACCAGATCGAGGCCGTCGGCCGGCTCGCCGGCGCCGAAGTCGCCAGCGGCAACGAATATCCCGGATGGAATCCCAATCCCGATTCGCCCACGCTGGCGATCTGCCGACGCATTTATAAAGACCTCTTCGGCGAAGAACCCGACGTGGGGGCGATCCACGCCGGTCTCGAATGCGGCATCATCAACGAACGCATGGGCGGCTCGCTCGACGCGTTATCGTTCGGCCCGACCATCACCGGCGCGCACAGCCCCGACGAGCTGGTCTACATCGATTCGGTCGCCAAGTCGTGGAAGTTCCTTAAAGCCGTGCTGGCGGAATTGGCGAAAAGCTAAGCGCTTTGGGCTTAGAGGTACGCCTGGATCTTTGCGATCAGGCTGTTGCGGTCGATCGGCTTGGTGGCGTAATCGTCGCAGCCGGCTTGGACGCATTTCTTGCGGTCGCCCTTCATGGCGTGAGCTGTCAAGGCAATAATCGGGATGTTGCTGCCGGCGTCACGCAGACGCCGCGCGGCGTCGTACCCGTCCAACACAGGCATCTGCATGTCCATGAGGATGACGTCGAAGGGTTTGTCGGCGGCGCTCGCCTGCTGGACTTGTTTGCAGGCTTCCTCTCCGTTTTCGGCCACCGCCACCTCGGCGCCGGCCTTTCGCAGGATAAACGCGAGCAAGCGCTGGTTGTCGAGACCGTCCTCAGCCAGCAGGATTTTGCCTCCGCGTAATGCGTTTTCGGTCGGCGGGCTTTCCTGGGAGGAAGGTTCGGCGTCGGCGTCGAGGCTGATGTTTTGCAGGCGCGCCGATTCGAGAATCCTGGCGTCTTTCAGATCGCCGGTGTCGATCGTCAGGCTAAAGACGCTTCCGTGTCCCGGAATGCTCGTCGCCGTCAGGTCGCCGCCGAGCATTTGGGCCAGACGTTTGCTGATCGACAGGCCCAATCCGGTGCCGCCGTATTTGCGCGTGGTTGACGAATCAGCTTGCATAAAGGGACGGAACAAAGCGCGGAACTGTTGCGGCGTAATTCCGATGCCGGTGTCGCTCACTTCAAAACGCAGCGGCTTACGACCGCGGTGTTTACTTTCATGCACCGGATCGTTTGGCCAGGATACCGTCAGCAGCACCTTGCCCGTCCGGGTAAATTTGATCGCGTTGCCGACCAGATTGATTAGGATCTGGCGCAAGCGCGCCGGATCGGTCGTAATGAATTCCGGCGTCGGCCCCTGGATCTCCGCCGACCATTCCAGATTCTTCGGCGCCGACCGACATTGCATCAGCGCGTGGACTTCGGCCGCTATCTTCACCGGCGAGCACTTCACGAAGTCGGGCTCGATCCGGCCGGCTTCGATTTTCGACAGATCCAGTATGTCATTGATCAGTTCGAGCAGATGGCGGCCGTTGCGACGAATTACTTGCGTGGCCGCGGTTCTGTCCTCCGGCGACAGATCCAAATCGAGCAGATTGTCGGCGTAGCCCAGGATCGCCGTCATGGGCGTGCGGATCTCGTGGCTCATGTTCGCCAGGAATTCGGATTTCGACTGGTTCGCCGACTCCGCATTTTCGGTCGCTTTACGCAATGCGGCGGATCGTTGCGACACTTTGCTTTCCAGCTCGAGGATGTGACGGCGCTTTTCCTGCAAACGATCCTCGCGTTCCTGAAGCACGCGCGCCACCGTGTCGGCGTGAACGCGCTTGAGGGTTTCCTGCGCCGCCAGCAGGTGACGGATACGCGTGCGTTCCTCTTGAAGCTGCACGGCCTGCTGTTCGGCCAGTCCTGCGAATAACGCGAGGGTATTCAGTTCGTCCCGGCCTTCCTGGCGCGCGCCGTCGCGGAGGTCGAATATGAGGCCTAGATATGCGCGCGGCTCGCATGCTCGCGAGGCGAGCAGGCCGACCAACGACCGGGGCTCGCCTTCAATTTCCGGAAGGTCGCTCTCGATATAATCGGCGTGCGCCATGCGCCGCGACAGGAGTTCGGCGGCGGAGGCGATCCTTTCTCGCTCCAGCGGAGTCGAATACGGGCAAACTCTCAGGATTTCGCCGTATTCGTCGGTCAGGAAAGCCGTGTTCGCGCCCCGGCGACGCAGGCGGTCCAGCACCAGCGTCAAGGCTCCGCTTTCGTCCGCGGGCAGCTCGCCGTCGTTAAACAGCAGTCCGATGTCGATCAGCACATCCTGCATGCTTCGTCTCGTTACTGCTCGAAGAGGTTCTCGTTCGCGGCCAGTTCCTGATCCAGGTCGGTTGCGAGAATGACGATGTCGTCCTTCTCGAATCCCAACGCCCGAAAAGACTCCAGAGACGGCTTCAACAATCCCAAACCCACCGAAGTTATCTTCTTGATCGTGCAAATGACGTTGGCGACGTCCACGCAGTAGACGATCTCGGCGTGCTCGCCTTGATATTTGTCAGTGCCGTGGTGATATCTGATCGCGGACTGTACGCCGGCGGGAAACTTCCAGACCTCCGCCACCCGGGCGCCTAACGTGCAGTGATCAAATCCGAGCAGCTTTTGTTCCTGCGTCACCAGGGTGTCCTTATCGGATAAGGTCTTCATCAGGCGCTGGAATTCGTCAGACGCGTGCTGGTCTTCGATTATCACGCCGATGTCGTGCAGCAATCCGGCCAGGAATACGTCGTCAAAATTTAGAATGCGACAACGCGTGGCCACCATCCGCGCGCAGATTCCGACGGAAACCATATGTCGCCATAAATCGCCGCGGTAATATCGCCCGATCCGTTCGTTGGCGGCGAACATCTCGCTGACGGACGCCGTCAAGGCCAGATTGCGCACTTCGCGAAAACCCAGGTAGCTGATGGCTTGTTGCAGATTTGTCACCGTCGTGCGGATCCCGCATGAAGCCGAGTTGACCATGCGCAATACGCGCGCGCTGAGAACCGGATCAGCCTCCACGACCGCCGTCAGATCCGCCGCCCCGGATTTTTCGTTTCGCGCGACCTCCATTACTTTTGTGGCGATGGCCGGCAACGTCGACAGTTCGGTAACCTCCCGCACGATCGAATCAATTGTCGGTCGCTGCCGGACAACGGCCGCGAGCTGGGGGGCGCCTTGAGTCATATGTTAATCCTTCAGTTTATCGCCCGCCGCGCGAGTCTATTCGCATTAAGGCAAGATGCTCCGTTGGACAGCCGAGACATGGCTCGGATGGACAAAATTCCGGTCAGTCGGAACATATCTATTACTTGCGTATCGGTCCGGTCGGGCGACCGTGTGAGCACGGATGACGCGTCCTAAGAATTGTTGTCAATCGCCGCGGCGGATCGGACAGAAAACAGACATGTTATCGGCGGCACTGGACGAAATACGACATTGGGCGCCATACTTTACCTTTTCGATTGCGAAACAATTGAGGTGACGGATTTGACGTCGCCGCGCCGATTGACGCGCGCGAGTTTGTCAGCCGCTTGTCGCAAGGAGTCGACGCATGCTCGAAAATAATAATCTCGACTCGGTCGCCCGCTTACGGTTCGCTCGTGTCCGGCGAATGGCGCCATGTATTTTATTCGTTTTATCCGTATCGGCGGGGGGCCCGCCACCGATCCCCGCGCCTCCCGCGGACGCGGCAACCGTGTACGAAGTTCAGAGGATTACATCGGACGGTTGTCTGGTCCTCGGCGCCGGCCAGACGGAGTGCACGGTGACGCTTGCGGATGTCAAGGCGCCGCGGAACGAGGCGGCGAGAAGCCGCGCTCGCTATTTCCTGACGCAATTATTGCTGGGCGAGCGCGTGCGATTCGGCGTTACCGCTGGAACGAAAGACGCCCCCCTTGCGGCGCCGATCTCGGGTCGGTTGTTTCGTATGCCGGACGGGCTGTATGTCAACCTCGAGATCGTGCGTCAGGGTTACGCGGCCGCCGACGCCGCCCCGGCTTCGAAAGAGGGCGAGTTGCTGCGTTACTATGAGGGCGTCGCGCGCCGCTACCAGAAGGGGATCTGGGCGCCCGCCGAGCCCGGCGCCAAACCCGCCGCGGGTGAAGATGCCGGCGAGCAAGCTCCGTCCGTGAAAGCGGATTCCAACCAAATCGTGGTCTACATCACCAAATCCGGCGAGAAATACCATCGAGAAGGGTGTCAACATTTGAGAAAAAGCGCCCGATCCATCCCCTTGAGCGAAGCGGTCGAAAAGGGGTACGAACCCTGCAAACGCTGCAAACCTCCAACTCTTGCAGATCCCGATCCATAGTCGTTCGGCGCAGGCGTCGGCCTCGAGACATGACGCGACGAGCGCCGTCTAAATATCGAAATACAAGCAGAATTCGTACGGATGCGGCCGGCTTCGCAGTGCCGCGACTTCACATTCCATCTTATACTTGATCCAATACTGGATCACGTCTTCGGTGAATACTTCCCCTCTAAGCAGGAAATCGTGGTCCGCGCGCAGGGCCTCGAGCGCCCCCTCCAGCGAAGCGGGCGTCTTTCCGATTTCAGCCAGTTGCTCGGGCGAGTACTCGAACAGATTGCCGTCCACCGCCGGGCCGGGATCGATCTTGTTCTCGATGCCGTCCAGCGCCGCCATCATGATTGCGCTGAACGCCAAGTACGGATTGCAACTCGAATCCGGACAACGGAACTCGATCCGCTTGGTCTTCGGATCGTGGTGATACATCGGAATGCGGACGAACGCCGTGCGGTTGGACATCGAATAGATCAGATTGACGGGCGCCTCGTAACCGGGAACCAGACGCTTATAGCTGCTGGTGGTCGGATTGGTAAACGCCAGCACCGCCCCGGCGTGTTTCATCAACCCGCCGATCGACCACAACGCCAAATCGGAAAGCTCGGCGTATTTGTCGCCGAAAAAGAGCGGTCGGCCCTCTTTCCACAACGAGAAATGCGTATGCATCCCGCTGCCGTTGTCCTCGTACAGCGGCTTGGGCATAAATGTCACGACCTTGCCATGACGGGCGGCGACGTTCTTCAGGATGTATTTGTAGAGCATCACCTTGTCGCCCATCTCGACCAGCTTGTCGAATCGCATGTCGATTTCGGCCTGACCGCCGGTGGCGACCTCGTGGTGGTGCGTTTCGACGCGGATGCCGCACTGTTCGAGCACGGTCACCATTTCGCTGCGCAGGTTGTGCATCGTGTCGGCGGGGGGGCAGGGGAAATAGCCTTCCTTCGGGCGCAATTGATTGCCCAGGTTATCCGGCTCGTCCATGCCTCGGCGCCAGGATCCCTCGCGCGAATCAACCTTGTAATGGGCGTAATTCATGCCCTGGTCGTAGCAAACCTGGTCGAAGATGAAAAACTCCAGCTCCGGCCCGAAATAGGCGGTGTCGGCGACGCCGCTGGCGCGCATGAAATCGGCCGCCTTGCGCGCCACGGAGCGCGGATCGCGCGAATAGCGTTGCCGCGTGAGCGGATCCTGGATATCACAGATCATCGAGAGCGTAACGTGTTGGCAGAACGGATCTATCAGCGCGGTATTCGGCACGGGGACGATGATCATGTCGGATTCGTTGATCGCCTGCCAGCCGCGCAGCGACGATCCGTCGAATCCGAAGCCGTCCGTAAACGAATCTAAACTGAGCTCGGCGACGGGGACGGTTAAATGTTGCCAGAGGCCGGGAAAATCAAGGAAGCGCAAGTCGATAAACTCGACGTGATTCTCTTTGACCATTTGCAGCACATCCTGAGGCGTCATCAACGGCTCCTTCCTGAGCGAACGAACTGGCAAGTATCAGACTTATCGGAAAGTATGCGGCCTTGAAAGCGGGACTTTAACCGAGGTGTTTTGCCTTCACAACGGAACCCGCGCCCGGCGTGCCGGCCGGTTTGCGTCCGGTGCGTTTCGTGCCGAATCCCGGAAGCGGTCTCGGGGCGATCTTGTCCCAGAAATGCCGAAGTATCATCACGCTGTAATATCGAAAACCGACCCGCGACTTGTACAAATCAGCGGTTTTAAGCGATTCCAGAAAACTGGCGGCGTCCTGAAAAACATCCATCCGTTGATAAGCCGACGGCAACCAGCGCAAATGAGCATCCATGCCGACATACGCCGGCAGCCCGTGTGCCCGGGTAAACTGATCCGCCCGCAGGTCTTCCCAGGGCAGCGGATTTTGCGCGTTATATGACTCGACGGCGTCCAGGTGCGGCGCTAAGAGCGGCAGCGACTCGCGCAAGCTGTTCTTGCAGAGCACGGCAAATGGATGAGGCGCCAAAGCCAGCCCGCCCTGTTCGTGAATCGCCGCGCAGGTTTCAACGCCGGAAAGTTTGGGCGGAATTCGGTCTTTCAGGAAGAGCCCGATAATGTGGCCGTCCGCCGACGAGACTTCCTCGCCGACGATGACTCGAATGCCGCCCAGCGCTTGCGCTTCCAGCGCCCCGTCGACCGAGTCGTGATCGGTAACGGCGATGCAGTCAAAACCGGCACGTGTGGCCGAGCGGATTAACTCCGCCGGCGACATGTTGGAGTCGTAGGAATAGTGCGTGTGTATATGTATGGCGACTTTGAGACGGTTCATAACGTTGTCGTGAGCTTTCCTCGCAAAAAACGCTCGCGTTGGCCCCGAGCCTTATGAGTCTACGAACGTACGGGACTGTTGTTCGCATTCCTGTCGATACGATAATTTCCATCGGCTGATTTGAGCCGGTATGTGGGCATGTGGATTATATTTAGTGCGATCCGGTCAAAGCCGGATGGATTAGCTACGCATGTAGCTCCGAAGGGGCTTCGGCGCTTGGCCACGGGTGAAGCGCAGCGAAACCCGTGGATAACGGTTTTCAATAGAATTCCGCCCCTTCGGGGGGAATCCCCTTGGGATGGCGGTGTCCGAACAGACGATAATTCGCCCTTCTCACCGTGACTACGCCACCCATAACTGGAAGCGCCCTCTTACCGTCGCGCGCGTTTGGCTTTCTTGACCTTCTTGGTTGTTTTCCTGGCGGTCTTCTTCGCCGCCTTTTTCGCGGTTTTCTTTTTGGCGACCTTCTTAGTCGCCTTCTTCTTTACGACTTTCTTCTTAGCTGTTTTCTTGACGGCCTTTTTTACGGTCTTCTTAACGGCTTTTTTCGTCGTCTTTTTCGCCGCTTTCTTGACGGTCTTCTTCACCTTCTTCTTAGCGACCTTTTTCACGACTTTCTTTGCCTTCTTTTTGACCGTCTTCTTCGCCGCCGGCTTCGCCGCCGGCTTCGCCTTCGGTTTGGCCTTCGGCTTGGGAGCGGCTTTCCTGGCCTCGACTTCCTCGATCGCGGCTTGGGCGGCGGCGAGGCGGGCGATGGGGACGCGGTAGGGCGAGCAGCTTACGTAGTCCATGCCCGCGCCGTGGCAGAATTTTACGCTCTTAGGTTCGCCGCCGTGCTCGCCGCAGATGCCGATTTTCAGACGCGGGTTCTTGTCGCGGCCCATCTCGATGGCCAGCCGCACCAGCCGGCCGACGCCGCCCTGATCCAGCGACTGGAAGGGATCGTCGGCGAAGACGGCGGCCTTGGACGCGTCGTAATATTCCGGCAGGAAGCGGCCGGCGTCGTCGCGCGACAGCCCCATCGTCATCTGCGTGAGGTCGTTCGTGCCGAAGCTGAAGAACTCCGCTACGTTCGCGATTCCGTCGGCCGTCAGCGCCGCCCGCGGCGTTTCGACCATGGTTCCGACCAGGTACGGCAGATCCACGCCGGCGTCCGCGACGATCGGATCGGCCACGGCCCGCACGCGATCGGTCAAAATTTTGAGCTCCTTCTCGGCGATCGCCAGCGGGATCATGATTTCCGGATGCACATCGACGCCGCGCTGCTTGCACGCGACGGCGGCTTCGATGATGGCCCTGACCTGCATTTCGAGAATTTCGGGATAGGTCAGGCTCAGACGGCAGCCGCGGTGACCGAGCATCGGATTGGATTCGTGCAATTGCTCGGCGCGATGCAGGATCACGTCGGTCGGCACGCCGATGGCGGCGGACAACTCGTCGGCCTGCTCGCGCGTTTGCGGTACGAACTCGTGCAGCGGCGGATCGAGCAGACGCACCGTGACCGGTCGCCCGTCCATCGCCTCGAAGATGCCGACGAAATCCTCACGCTGGTACGGCAGCAGCTTTTCGAGTGCGGTGCGGCGTCCCTCCTCGCTTTCGGCGACGATCATTTCCTGAATCGCGAACTGGCGCTCGCGCGTGGCGAAGAACATGTGCTCGGTACGGCACAAGCCGATGCCCTCGGCGCCCATCTCGATCGCCTTACGGGCGTCTTCGGGCGAGTCGGCGTTGGTGCGAACCTTCAGGAGTCGGCGATCGTCGACCCACTGCATGAGCATCTGGAATTCCGAGGGCAGCTCGGGACTGTCGAGCTCGAGTTTCCCGAGGTAGACCTCGCCCGTGCCGCCGTCGAGGGTCAAAAAATCGCCCGCGCGAACCGTTTGGGGGCCGACGCACATCTCGCCGGCTTCGTAATTGATGTCGAGCGCGCCGCAACCGACGATGCAACACTTGCCCCAGCCGCGGGCGACGACGGCGGCGTGCGAAGTCTTGCCGCCCGTCTGCGTCAAAATGCCCTTGGCGGCCTGCATCCCGCCGACGTCCTCGGGCGAGGTTTCCTTGCGAACCAGAATCACGTGCTCATTGCGAGCGGCCGCCGTCTCGGCGTCGGCAGTGTTGAAAACGACCTGGCCGCACGCGGCGCCGGGAACCGCATTGATGCCCCGCGTCAGACGCTTGCTCGCCAGTTCGTCGGCGGAGATGTTCGCGCTGATGACGGGATAGAACAAGCGCTCGATGTCCTCGCCCGTGAGTCGCGCGATCGCCTGGTCCTTGTCGATCACCGGTCGCGTCGCGCGCCGCTCGTATTTCTTGGGCAAATAGCCTTTCTTCACCAAATGCGCCGCTTCGGCGGCGGTCATCAGCGGCAGCGTCGCCTGCTCATAGGCGATGCGGAAGGCGGCTTGCGGCGTGCGCTTGCCGGTGCGGCATTGAAGCATGTACATCTTGCCGCGCTCGAACGTGAATTCGAGATCCTGCATCTCGCCGTAGTGGATTTCGAGCATCGCCCGCATGGCGCAAAGCTGTTCGTATAGGGCGGGCATCTGCTCTTCCAGATCGGACAGCTTCATCGGCGTGCGAATGCCGGCCACGACGTCCTCGCCCTGAGCGTTGATCAACAGGTCGCCGTAGAAAGTGTTCTCGCCGGTGCTGGGGTCGCGGGTGAAACAGACGCCCGTACCGCAATCGTCGCCCATGTTGCCGAACACCATCTGCTGCACGTTGACGCCGGTCCCCGTCAGGTCGGTGATCTTCTCGACCCGCCGGTAGGTGACGGCCTTCTCGGCGTTCCATGAGCCGAAAACGGCGTTAATGGCGCCGCGCAACTGGACCCACGGATCCTGCGGGAAATCCTCGCCGGTCTCCTCGCGGAAGAATTCCTTGAACTCGCCGCAGAGTTCCTCGAGCGATTCGGCCGGGATCTGCATGTCGAGCTCGACGCCGATGCGCTGTTTGAGGCTGTAAAGTTTCTCTTCGAGCACGTCCTTATTAAGACCGACCACGACGGTCGAATACATCTGCAAGAAGCGGCGATAAGAGTCCCAGGCGAAACGCGGATTGTTGGTGGCTTCGGCCAGACCGAGCACGGAGGCGTCCGACAAGCCCAGGTTCAGAATCGTTTCCATCATGCCGGGCATCGAACGCGCGGCGCCGCTGCGCACGGAAACCAGCAACGGATTCTTGGCGGCGCCGAGTTTCTTGCCGGAAACCTTTTCGAGCTTGGCCAGGTTCTGACGCACTTCCTGCTCGAAGCCGTCCGGCCATTCCATGTCGTGCGCGGTGGCGTATTCGCAGGCGGGAATCGAGATCGTGAATCCAGCCGGTACGGGCAGGCCGATGTTGGTCATTTCAGCCAGACCGGCGCCCTTGCCGCCGAGCAGGTCGCGATCAGTGTTCCGGCCCTCGGCCTTGCCGGCCCCGAAAAAATAGACGTACTTGTGTATCATGGAGTCACCCTTCTCTGATCTGGATGGGAATCAAGGCATAGTCCTAAACTAGGGCGTTCGACCGCGCGGCTGGCGCCCGTTGTTCCCCTCAATGCAGGCATGATACGAAAATCCCCGGCCTCGACTAGTACCCGCGAACGAGATTAACCGATTTACCGTTATTCCTGATCGGCCTGGCGTTCGCCGATCTCGATCCCGGCGTCCTGCAGCAGGCTCAGAACTTCGCGCGCCACCTCTTCGATCGCCTTGTATGAAGTATCGACGCGGCGCCAGCCGTGCCGCTCCATCAGGGCGTTCGCCGCACGCAATTCCTGCGCTATTTGGCGTTTCTCGCCGTATTCGTCGTGCAGACGCATGCCCCAACTGCGTATCCGTTCTTCACGCAGGGTGGCCAGGCGGTGAGGATTAATCGTTAATCCAATCACCCGCCGCGGGTCCAACTCCAGCAATTCGGGGGGCGGCTCCTGGTCGGGGACGAGCGGAACGTTGGCGGCGCGGACGCCGCTGTAACCGAGATAAAAGCAGGTCGAGCTCTTGCAGGCGCGCGAGACGCCGATCAGCACGACGTCCGCGTTCTTCAACTCGTTCGCGCTGCAGCCGTCGTCGTGATTGAGCGTGTATTCGACCGCGTCGATGCGATCGAAATGCTGCCGGTTTGACTGATACAAGATTCCCGGCTTGGAGCGCGGGGCTCGGCGGAATAGATCGTACAGACTGGTCAGCACCGGGCCGAGCAGATCCACGACCGGAACCATGTGCTGGAGAGCCGCCTCGTGCATCGCCCGGCGGGTTTGTTCCGACACCAGCGTGTAAAAAACCAGAGCCCGCTCCTTGGCGGCCTGCTTGATCACCGCCCGCACCTCGTCCGCTTGGCGCACTTCGGTTTTGCGAATCAGCCGTACGCGGATCTGACTGAACTGCAACAGCACCGCCTTGACCACTTGATGGCACGTGCGGCAGGATCCGTCGGAAACCAGATAGAGTGTCGGGGTGTCGTCGGCCATTACGATAGATCCGATTCTTCACGACGCGCGCGGATTTCCACACGCCTAGCCGAATTCTAAAGCCATAAGCCGTAAGCCGTAAGCCCTGACGAACAAGAGTTTTTTGCGTCGCGCGACCGTCGCCACAGCTCTGGCTTGGGTCGAACCGCGCCGGGAAAGAGGCGTCTAGCGTTGGAACCCCGTCAATGGAATCCTCCCTTGCCTTGCGGCCCCCCAACCCGACCGCCGATGTAACGCCGTCAGCGCCCTGCCGAAGCAGGATGCGTCTTGACGCATCAACCACTCACCAATAGCCAGCCTCGGCCAATATGTATACCATGTGTGCGGCATAGAGTAGGCAGTATGACGCGTGGAATCCGCAAGCGCAGGTTGATGGTCCGCGCGCGGCGCCGACCGATGGCATCAGAAAGGAGTCGATCCCAATGAAGAGCGGAGTAGGCATTACGCTGGCCATTGCCCTGGCGACAAATACTCTGGCCCAGGAGATCGGAAAACCGGCCCCTGCGATCAAGTTCGAGCACTCGCTACAGGTGCCGGCGACCAAGAAGATCACGTGGCCGGATTTACGCGGCAAGGCGGTAGTGCTCGAGTTCTGGGCCACATGGTGTACTCCATGTGTACAAGCTATCCCGCATCTCAACAAACTCGGTGAGGAGCTTGCGGACGAGCCGGTTTGCTTCATCAGTGTCACCGACGAACCGCTAAAGCGCATCGCCAAGTTCCTGAAGAAGAGGACCATGAAGAGCTGGGTGGCTTTGGACACCGACAGGAGCGTGTTTAAGGGCTATGGCGTGAGAGGAATCCCCCGCACGTTTGTAATCGACAAGGAGGGCCGCGTAGTCCTGGACACTCGACCAGAGGCCCTCACCGCCAAGCTCCTTCGTGAAATTGTCGGCGGAACGTACGTGCCGACGCCGAGCACGCCTGCGAAGCCGGCGGATGGGGGCGCCGGCCTGCCGGAACTCGGGAGTTTCACAGGCGGGATCGACCCGCTCATGTGGCCGTGGATCGAAGCGGGGCAAATCGAAGCGGATTTTTTCTACCAGACCATCATTCGGCCGACAGTTGCGCCCGGCTCGTTCAGCCATGGCACGCGGACGTACCGCGGCGGGAGCGTCGGAATCACCATCATCAGCGCAACGACATTCGATGTGCTCAAGATGGCATTGCGGCTTCCGTCTTCCCTGCGTTTGGTCGATGCGGCCGGAATCGACGCCGAAATACACTGGGATGTCGTCTTCTCTCGGCCGTCCGGCTCGACCTTGGAGCAGGCCTGGAAGGAAATCGTGGAGACGATGTGCGAAGTCGCCGGAGTAAGGACGGAGAAGTTCCGGGCCAAACGTGACGTGCTCCTTGTTTCTGTCGGCGAAGAGGTTCTCCGCGGCGCGAACATTGATTGGGAGGGGGATCCCACGGTGAAGTCCTTCAGGAGTGTCGCCAATCTGATCGGCAGCCTTGAATCACGCAGCGGGATCATCGTGTTGTCGGCGTCGGAAGACCTCACCAAGCGATATGTGGACGCATTTGGCGTTGTCACTTGGCGCATGTCGGCGGAAGAGCTTCGCACCTGGCTCGAGGAGAAAGGCCTCTCGTTCACTCGCGACAATCGAGACGTGGATCTGATCAGAATCGTGCGTGATTGATCAGGACTGCCGCACGCCTTGACATCCCAGAGCGCCGGGCGCCAAGGTCTTCTTGATTAGACTCCCCCATCCTCCTCGTCGATTACGCCGGCGTCGGGCGCTACTGCGGCAAAATACGCCGCCGCCGTCGTCGCCGCCCGGACTGTCGCCATCGACATAGCCGTTCGTGATCGCCTTGCCGCCGAAATCGAGATTTTTGTTTCCATCGTCCGGTAGGTTCCGTTGGCGATCTCCACCACGTCACCGACAGCCTTCGCTTGACGCGTTCGTTTCAATCGTCACACTGGCGTCCGTGGCGATGCGGCGCGGCGGCGACCGCTCCCGGGCGTCGGGTACGTTTTGGCGCGACGTGCCGTTTGCCTCGCCGCGGGAGACCGATTGTGCGAATCCTTAGAATGAGCCTTGCCGTCGCCTTGCTGGTAGCGTTTTGGCGGGCGCCAACCCTCGGACAACCGGCGACTCTCCTTGAGGCGCCCGAGAAGTCGCACGCCCAGGCGTCGAGGGACGACGCCGAGGAGGGGAAATCCGACACAATCCGGGCGGTCCACGCATTCGACAATCCCGACGACGCCTCGGCCTTCGAGGCTGTCGCGACGGGCGAAGCGGAGAAGAGGAAGGCGCCGCCCAAGATCGCCGACGGGCGGCTTTATCTGCTTGAGTCGTGGTGGAAATCCACCGCCTCCGTCGCATTCCCCGCGCCGACCGACACGATGACTCGTGTCGTCGAGGTCTCATGGAAGTTGGCCATGAACACCGGCGTCGAGGGCGCCGGATTCGTGTGGCTCAACGTCGACAAGCACGGCCTGAGCGGCGCGGCGCCGGAGGTCGAGAAGTGGGAAGCCCCGAGCGTCCCGGCGTCCCTCGGCGTGGGTTTCGACGCCCGTAATCCGGTCAACCGCGATCCGTTCCGGGGTTCGGGCAACGCCTACGACCGCCCGCAGCACGAGGTATCATTGCACTGGGACGGCATGGAAATCGTAAAGCGCACGACGCCGATGGACTTCCGCGACGAAAAGCCGCATAACGTGAAACTCCGGTTGATATTCGTCACGGGCGGCGCCGACGTAAGCCTGTGGATTGACGATACGGCGATCTATGAGCAATACTTCATCCCGTCGGCGACGGCCTATGTAGGGCGACCGGCATTCGGCGCCCGTAACGGCGAGACCGCCGGCGACGTTTGGATCGACGATGCGGTCATCGGGCGCCAAGAGCCGATTCCCGCGCCCGAGCCGCCGGTGACGATCATGGCGATCGACCGCCAGCTGAACGACGGCAAGCACCCTAAGACCGAGGCCGCGGTTGAGTTTCCCGAGAATACCGACCGCTTCGCGCGCATAATCTGCACCCTGCGACTCGACCAGCCGGAGACGCGCTTCGATCCGTGGGATCGTCTGGCGGAGATCAACGTATACGGCGATGACGGCGAACGATTCGAGATCCTGCGCTACATCACGCCGTACCATCGCGGTCACGAGTGGAAGGTGGACGTGACGGACTTTCGCCCGCTCCTGCGTGGGGAGCGGAAGGTCGAACAGGCTTGCGGCACGCAGGGCGAGGGTTGGGTGGTGACCGTCAAGTTTGATTTCTATGCCGGGGCCGCGGATCGTCTGGCGTATAAAGTAATCAACCTCTGGTCGGGCAGTCCCGAGATCGGCAATCCCGACAAACCAGTCGGGGATTTTTACACGCCCCAAACGGCGTCGATTGACGAGCGCGCCGCGTTCGCCAAGGTGCGCATGGTCGTCACCGGGCACGGCATGTATCCAAACACGGACAACGCCGCCGAGTTCATGTCGATCGGACGCACGTTGACCGTCAACGGCGAGTCGTTCCGCGACATATTGTGGAAAACGGACAATTACCTGAACCCGTGTCGACCGCAAGGCGGAACTTGGAAATACGACCGCGCCGGCTGGGCGCCCGGCGACGTGGTGCGACCGTGGGAGGTCGACGTCACCGGATTGATCGACGATAAGCGCAGGCTGGAGATTGAGTACCAGCTTGATTCGTACCTTAACGAGAGTCGCGGGGAGACTTGGGCGCCGTTCCATAAAACTGAATCACACCTGATTATGTATAGCAAACCTTAAAAGTTATGTATCGGCCAATGTGAGAATCCCGCCATGAGACGCAGTACGGCCAACCCGATCCTGACGCGATTGGACATTCCCGATCTTTCGCCGCACGTAGTCGATGTGAGTTCGGTGTTCAATCCGGGCGCGATCCGCGTGGATGATCGCTATCTGCTGCTCCTGCGCGTGCAGACGCGCGGTCGCGAGACAGTGTTGATGGTCGCGGAGAGCACGGACGGCGAGCGTTTCTCCGTTCGGCCCGGCGTAGTCCGGATTGAGGGAATCGAAGCGCTCAACCAGACGTTGTATCACATCTATGATCCCCGGCTAACCCGGATCGACGAGACTATCTATATCATGTTCGCGGCGGACACCGACGACGGTTGTCGCCTGGGCGTGGCGCGCACCGAGGACTTCGAGCGCTTCGAACTGGTCGGCTTCGGCGGCGATGGAGAGACGCGCAACGGCGTGTTGTTCCCGGAGCAATTCAACGGCCGTTTTTTGCGTCTCGAACGTCCGAACCGCGTTCAGCTAGCCGGGGGCGTGACGACCGGCGCCGAGATAGTGCTGGCCGAGTCGACGGACCTCGTTAACTGGCGCACGCTCGGTCCGGTCATGGCCGGCCGACTTCACTATTGGGACGAGCTGATCGGCGCCGGCCCGCCGCCGGTCAAAACCCGCGCGGGTTGGTTGCAAGTTTATCACGGCATCGCCACGCATTTCGCGAGCGCCAACATTTACCAGGCCGGCGTGGTGCTGCTTGACCTTGCGGAGCCGCGGCGCGTGTTGGCTCGTGGGCGCGATAACATTCTCGAACCGCGGACGTCCTACGAGTTAACGGGACAAGTGCCCAATGTCGTCTTCCCCAGCGGCATGATCGTGGATGAGTACGACAAGGAGGGGTACGCCAAGCCCGAGAGCCTGGTGCGCGTTTACTACGGAGCTGCTGACACCGCGGTCGCCCTGGCGACGACGACGATCGAGGATCTGCTGGACGCCTGTGCTCTCCAGGGCCTGTCACCAGGCGCCGGCACGGACACTTAACCGAGTGTCTTACGCGTGCAGTTATGAAGTGACAGCACTCAATATACCAGTGAGGATAACGCCGTGTGGAAACCAATGCTGATCGGAGCGGTTGTCGTATCGCTAGGCGGCTGCGCGTCCCGTCCCGCGATGGAAGCTCACAAGAAGTCGACAAGCACGGTCGACGCCCCGAAACGCTACGTCTGCCGCCGTACGACAAAACCCGTCGTGATCGACGGTCGTATGGACGAACCCGCCTGGGCTGATGCATCTTGGACAGATTACTTCATCGATATCGAGGGCGCCGCCAAACCGAAGCCGCGCTTCGCCACGCGAGCTAAAATGCTGTGGGATGAGGCTTATTTTTATATCGCCGCCGAGTTGACGGAGCCGCACGTCTGGGGCGCGCTGAAAGCTCGCGACCAGATCGTGTTCCACGACAATGATTTCGAGGTATTCATCGATCCCGACGGCGATACGCGCGAATACTACGAGATCGAGATCAACGCCCTCAACACTATCTTTGATTTGTTTCTGGAGCGGACCTACATCGACGGTGGACCGGCCCGTCATGAATGGAACTTGGAAGGTCTGAAGACCGCCGTGCACGTCGACGGTACGCTGAACGATCCGTCGGACGTCGACGGCGGCTGGTCCGTCGAGTTCGCGCTCCCTTGGCGCTCGCTGGCGGAGTACGCGCACAAACCGACGCCGCCGCGCGACGGCGACGTCTGGCGCGTCAATTTCTCGCGCGTGGAGTGGCGACAAAGAGTTATCGACGGACGTTACGAGAAAATACCGGACACGCCCGAGGACAACTGGGTCTGGTCGCCGCAGGGAGTAATCAACCTGCACATCCCCGAACGGTGGGGGCATGTGGTGTTTTCGACGACGGCGGAATAATCCTCAGCGAAGAAGAGACGCGGCTCCGCAATGAACATGCACTTGCTCGACTGGGGGATTGTCGCCGCCCTGATGATCGTTTTGATTTGGGGCGCCGCGAGCACCAGGCGCTACACCCGCAGCGTATCCGCCTTCCTAGCCGCCGAGCGTTGCGGCGGGCGCTACCTCATCGCGGTCGCCGACCAGATGTCGCAGTTGGGCTTGATTTCCCTGGTGTTGTACTTCGAGCAGAACTACCAGGTCGGCTATACCTCCATCTGGTGGCCGCTGATGGAGGGGCCGGCCATGATTGTGATGGCCCTCTCCGGCTGGGTCATCTACCGTTTTCGCCAGACCCGGGCGATGACGTTGGCGCAGTTCTTCGAGATGCGCTACAGCCGCGGGTTCCGCGTGTTCGCGGGATTGGTGGCGTACGTGGCGGGCATCATCAACTTCGCCATTTTCCCGTCCGTGGGCGCCCGGTTCTTCATGGCCTTGTGCGGCCTGCCGGAGTGCTTCACTTTGGCGGGCGTCGAGACGGCGACCTACCCGCTGCTGATGGTGCTCTTGTTGTCGGTCTCGCTGGCGTTTCTGTTCATGGGCGGCCAGATCGCCGTGATGGTGACCGACTTCCTGCAGGGCGTCTTCTGCAATATCGCCTTCATCATCGTTATCGTGTTTTTGCTCGTTACGTTCAGTTGGGATCAGATCTCCGACGTGCTGCAAGCCGCGCCGGCGGGTCGCTCCATGGTTGACCCGTTTGATCTGGGCAAGGAGAAACACTTCGATTTCTGGTACTACGCCATCGGCGTGGTCATCCTCTTTTACTGTGCCAAAGGTTGGCAGGGGACCCAGGGTTACAATTGCTCGGCCAAGAACGCCCATGAAGCCAAGATGGCGAACATGCTCGGTCCCTGGCGGTTCCGGGTGTTGATGCTAATTGTGCTGATCTTGCCTATTTGCGTGCGAACCCTGATGCAACATCCGGATTTCGAGACTCAAGCCGTGGCGGTTACCCAGTCGCTCGACGCGATCGAAGCGCCTTCGCCCGAGGTGAAGGAAACGCTGCAAAATCAACTCCGCACTCCATTGGCCATGAGCGTCATGTTGCCCGCCGGCCTGCTGGGGTTGGCCTGCGCGGCGATGCTGGGCGCCTTCATCAGCACGCACGATACGTATCTGCATTCCTGGGGAACAATTCTGGTTCAGGACGTCATCCTGCCCCTGCGCAAGAAACCATTGTCGCCCGGTCGGCATCTCCGGCTTCTGCGGCTCTCGATCATGGGCGTGGCGGTGTTCATCTTCCTCATCAGCCTGCTGTTCCAGCACACTCAGTACATCGCCATGTTCTGTGCCCTGACGGCCTCCGTGTTCGTGGGCGGCGCCGGCGCCGTGATCATCGGAGGGCTTTACTGGAAGCGCGGGACGACGCCGGCCGCCTGGGCGGCCATGCTCGCCGGCATGGGATTGTCGCTGACGGGCATCGTTATCAAGCAGATTCCCGCCGACACGCTGTTGGCCGGCGTGACTAAGCCGTGGTTGGCTGACCTGGCGTCGGTAAGCTACTGCCTTCAACACGCACTGACCGGCCAGGAGATGAGTTTCGCGGCGATCGTCTTGGCGGTTGCGACCTACGTGGGCGTTTCGCTGTTTGGTCCCCGGGCGGTGCATAATATGGATCGCCTTTTGCATCGGGGCACGTACGCCGTCGAGGGCGAATCCACCGCCGCATGGAAGGACGCCCGAACCCTGTGGGAGAAACTCGGCTTCAGCAGGGATTTCACCGGCGGCGACCGCGCCATAGCGTACGTGACTTTGAGTTGGCCGCTGGTCTGGACCGTCATTTTCGTCATCGTCACTATCTACGCCATGACGGCCGGCGTCTCGACTCAGACCTGGCTGGCGTACTGGCGCGGCTGGACCTGGCTCGTCCTCGGCTGCGCCGTCCTCGTGACCGTGTGGTTCACGATCGGCGGGATCATCGACATGAAGTATCTGTTTCGTAAACTTCGCAGCCGCGCCGCCGATCCGTCCGACGACGGTCGCGTCGAGGCGACGGATTCCGCGGCGAAGGACCAACTCCCATGACGAGGAAACCGGTCTAGCTACGGCGAATGCTCGCCGCCCTCGATTAACAACGCCTGCCAGGTTTCGATCTTGCTCCAGAAATGCAGTCGGCGGCCGTTCAGGTAGAGAACGGGGATGGCCTCGACGTCGAGCCGCCGGCCGAGTTCGATGTCTTCCGCGACCAGGCGCCGCGGCGTCTCTGACGCCAGGGCTTCTCCGAATTTGACGCGATCGATCCCCAGTTCCTCGGCCCACGACTCGTAGTCGGCGGCGTCGAGTTCGCTAATCCGATCGTATAACAGGGCGCGCATTCGCAGACCCGCTTCGTCGCCCCCGGCGATACGCGCCGCTTCGACGACCTCGGACGCTCGACACGCCGCCGGATGGGCGCCGTTCGGTATGTGCGGATTGCACGTCATATCGAGCGGAAAATGGCGGTAGGTAATCCGGAGTTCGCCGGGACGCTGCCGCAGCAGTTCCGCCAGGGCGTCTCGCGCGCGTTTGCAGGCGGGGCACTGATAATCGACGAAAACGACTACGTGGTTCGGCGCGTCCGGGGCGCCGGCATGAACGGGCTGCTCGCCCGCCAACTCCGCCCGGAGCGGCTGACGTTCGTATTGCCAAACGATGTAAGCGGGATCATCGACGATATTGGCGTACATGGTTTGCGTGCGGACCCGCGAGTTGTTGAAGATGAGAACGAGCGCGATCGCCAAGTGTAGCAGGAACAGAAACGAGCACGCCGCCAACGCGGCCAGCGCCAGGCGTCCGCGCGGATGCGGCGCCCGGTTCGCCGGATCGCGCCGCCACGGAAAGGCGATGATCGTGAGCAAAAACAGTCCGGCATTTATCGCATGCACGGCCAAGCACCCGGCGCACCACTTGCGCAGCACGAGGTGCATTTCCTGAATCATCGACGCCGACACGAACATCCCGCAAAACACGACGGCCGCGATCAACAAATGACGCGCCCAGCGGCTCCGCGTGGGCGAGCCGACGAACAAATACCACAATCCCAAGAATGCGAAATAACCCATGCCCAGCACGGAGGTCGGCAGTCGCGTCGCGCCCGCCTGCCGGCTGAGCGGGATCCAGGCCGAGGCGGAATTCAACACCGACCGGCAATCAAAAACCTCGTTCGTCGCCGCCTCCGGCCCGCAGCGCTCCTGCAACCAGGGCGTGGCCGCCTCCAGACCGAAACTGATCTTCGCCAGATCAAAACTGAACCACCAACCCGCCGCCGCCAACACGACCGCGAGCCAACGGATCCACCCGCGCGGCGGACGATGATCCAGCGCCTGTCCCTCGTTAAAATTCGATGTTCTGTCCATGTCTCGCATCCGTTTATCAGTTCGCGGAGTCTGACGCCCGTCGGCCGCGTTCCGGAAGGACGTCCTAATCGCCGGCGCGTCCGAGCCAGGCGTTCGCGTCGGCGACTACCTGTTTCGGGTAACCTTCGCGTTCGAGCACGCGTAGGGCGTTGCGGGTTTTCGCCGGACCTTCGTGCAAACGATAATCGAACACCATGCCGGAGTCGTCGAGATCCTCGCGAAAATGGAAATTCCGGGCGTCGCCGCCGTCGGCGAGTTCGGTCAGGCTGCGGTCATGCGTGGCGAGCAGGGTGAGATTATTCGAGCCTTGCAGATGTTTGAGCACCGCGACGCTCGCCGCCGATTGGTCTTGCGAATTCGTTCCGCGAAAAGGCTCGTCTATCAGGCAGAGCAGGGGATTCCTCCCGTCGGGCGGCAGGACCATCCGCCGCAAATGCCGCACCTCGGCCAGGAAATAGCTTTCCTGCTCGGCCAGGTTGTCGCGCGCCTGTAAGTCGGTCATCAAACGCAACGGCGCCCAACTCATGCTCTCCGCGGTGACGGCCGAACCGATCTGCGCGAGCAGAACGTTTACGCCCGCCATGCGCAGGAAGGTGCTTTTGCCCGCCATGTTGGACCCGGTCACGATCCACATCCGATTCTGGTTCGATAGTCGCACGTCGTTCGGTACGACGCGTTCAGGCGGGATCAACGGATGGCGGCCGCCCGCGATGCGTAACTCCGTGTTTTGAGAGAACGAGGGATAAGACGCCGTCGGCTGTTCCGAGGCGAAACACGCCAAGCTGGCGAATGCCTCGAGATCGGCCAGGGCGGACAGCCCGCGCAGCAGCATCTCGCGTTGCGGGGCCACGATGTGCAAAATCGCCGCCGCCACGTGTAGATCGTAGAGCGCCGAGTATTTCAGAACGCCGTAAATGATTCCGCCGTGTTCCATCCAGCCGAGGCGATTGCAGAGGCGGGGCAGTTGTCCGTGCTCGACGACCTCGCGGTGACAGCCGCGCAGCTTCGCCAGCAACGTTTCGTCGGGGAGCTGCTCGGCGTTTTCGCGTGTCGCGAGGTGGAATCCCCGCGCCCCCCACGCCACGTCGCGCCACGGCGCCAACAGGTCTTCGAGCAACCCGCCGATTCTCCACATGATCAGACCGTTGCTTATGAGCACGATGACCAGCGGAGCGCCCCAAATGTAATTGCCGATAAACATGTTCGCCAGCGAGGCTATGGCGACGACGGCCGTGATGAGCGACCAGATTCGCAAAGCGGGGATGGAGGCGAAGAGTTTCAGTCCGCGCGTGTGATCGACAGCACGGACAAAACCGGCCAGACGCTTGGATTCCTTCCGCAGCCAGACCGCCGCCCCGGTCATCCTCACGCGTTGCTCCGGATGGTTCTCCAGCCAGCGGACGGCTTCCTGTCGCTCGCGAATGCGGTCTTCCGAAAGACAGACGTGGTTGAGCATGTCGCGCAACCGACGCGCGCCCAGCGGCGTCGACGTGCGATTCAGCAAGCCGAACAAGCCCGCCGGCGTCTTGAAAACATCCAGATCGTCGCGCTCTTGATCGGTCAGCGACCATGTCGAACCGGCGTCGAGCACGTTCGGCAACTCGACATGATTGTTCACGTCGTCGTCGGGACGCTCGGACGAACGGATCACCTCCAGCTTGCCGCCGACGCGCAGCAGCGATTCGTCCAGCACTGTCAGCATTCCGTCGTGCAAGTCGCGCAACTCGCGAGCTTGGATGTGTCGTTTAACGGTCCAATAGAACGCCGCCGCGGCCGCGACGGAGATCAGCGCCGGCGTCAACGGCGTGGCGGCCCAGAAAAACCACGGGGCCGCCCCGGCCAAGAATACGACAAGACGCGTCCATGACCAGCGCGCTTCGGAGCGACCGCAAACGTCGCGTTCGCTCTGAACCGCCGCGCGATGCGCTGTCAGCCATTCGCCGTGGCGTTTGCAATTATCGCTGAAATCTGATTGGTTCGTCCGCACATGTTCGCCTTTTGCGCGTCAGCCCGCCGCTCCATGGACGCGCCAGCTTAAACTGGTTGTGTTCATTCGTCGATTGCCCGCGTCCGCGATGCCGGTATACTGCCTGTTAAGCGTTGCGCAATATCATGCGGCATGAAGAATCCCGGGCCTCGGCCCGTCCGGGGTTTCGTTTGCACGGGTGCGTCGCAATAGCTTAAGTATTTATTTAGGGTTTGTTCGAGCGAAGTCAAATAGCCGAACAACACCTCTGTCCCAACTCGGCGTCCTTCGCGACGCATTAGAGGAGACATGACATGTCGGACAGCATTTATAAAGTGATCGAGTTGGTCGGTTCGAGCGAGAAGTCTTGGGAAGAGGCGGCGCGCAACGCCGTCGAGGAGGCCGCCAAAACCCTCAAAAACCTGCGCATCGCCGAGATCGGCAAGCTGGACATGAAAGTGGAGGACGGCAAGGTCGTGGCCTTCCGCGCGCGAGTCAGCCTGTCGTTCAAATACGAGACCGGCAAGTAGCGCCATAAGGACTCGTAGGGCAGGCCGCGGCGACGAGGCGTCCATCCGATTGTGAATAAATTATTTGCTCTCTTAGGGACGCCCGCAAAACGAAACCGAAGCCTGCCGTTCGTTCACATTTATACAAGCGCCGCGCGGACCCAAGCTCGCGGCTCCTCTTTGCGGCTGCAATGAAAACTGCGTTCTGGCGACCATCGAAACCCGCGCTCTTCGCGATCCTGATGATCGCCGCCGGTGTTGCATGCATGCTCCCGGCACGCTGGACCAGTTGCATCAACGGCGTGTCGCAGCCGCTTAGCCCGGTGGCCGGCGTGATCTCCGAAGGAGTGCGGGGGACGCGCGAGTTGACCGGCGGGCTGAGCGACGAACCGCTGAGCCGACAGGAAATCGAGGCTCTGATTCTCGAAAACGAACGACTAACCCTCCAAGCCGGGCATCAGGATACCCTGATTACCGAGATGGAGGGGATCATCGACGACCTCTCCGGCTTACGCGATCAGCTTTCCCAGACCAACGCTCGACTGATTTTCGCCAGCGTGATCGGCGGGGAGACTTCGCCCAGTAGAGAAGTCATAACAATATCCAAAGGGGCGCGACACGGTGTTCGGGCGGGTGATTGGGTGGCGTCCGGCATGTCGCGGAACGAACGCAATCCGGCGGACAGCGG
>Ga0180434_10001956_pt1 | contig 28452 bp, 18 predicted proteins | sample SS_ome_7_FD_132453 | JGI IMG/M metagenome (GOLD analysis project Ga0180434, IMG submission 132453) | Hypersaline lake sediment archaeal communities from the Salton Sea, California, USA - SS_1_D_2 metaG | ecosystem: Environmental > Aquatic > Non-marine Saline and Alkaline > Hypersaline >... | reverse complement strand
TCGCACCGCTCGCCGGCAACGGCGGGCGGTCCGATCAGCCGACATAACGTTCGCACACACCATCAATCGCTCGATGAAAAGAGATTCTGCAGCCTCAGGCCGCATTCTTTAGCAGCCTGCTAATGCCAGGAGAGATGTGACCATGTCAGGTTATGGCATTCTCTCACGCAGCCCCAAGCCTCTTCTTCCCACGAACTCGCCCGGTCAGACCCAGCCAGACTTGGAGCGACAGGATGGAGATCCCATCTGCCGCGCAAAATGCCTCTCACTTTCGGCGCGCTCCCCGGTCAAAGCCCTGGATCATCTTGCGCACGGGTGCCGGATTCCAGCTCTCGGGCGGCTTCTCGTCGAGGGCGCGCTTCAGTTCTTCGAGCGTGGGCCGTTCGGACGGCACGCCGCCTTCCGGCACCTCGCCGCCGGCCACCCAGACGAGGGCGTTCAGCAGCAGCCGGCGAAAATCGTCGTGCGCCAGGTTCCAGTGCCAGTGAAGGCCCGTGAAGCCGAAGCCCCGGCCGCCGTCCGCCCGCTCGTATGCCCAGGCGACGTGTTCCGGCTCGCCCATCCGTGCCCGGACGTGCGGGTTCCCGCTGTACGGTCCGTCCTTGCGCCGGCGCGTGGCATCGGGCGGGACAGCCGTCAGGACGGGGGCGACGCCCTCCATCCCCTCGACGAACCGCATATGATAATACCACTCGTCGCGGATGGCAAACGGCCGCACGCCCCGCGTGATGGAATGGTCCGGCAGCCGCGTGAACGCGGCCGTCCACGTGGGGTTGACCGACCAGTAGGTCTCGAAGCACCCGCCGACCCACCGCCTGACGCGGTCGCCGGCGTCGCCCTTCGGCAGGACGGTGGCGTAATGGAACAGCGCGAGCCCCACGCCGCGCTGCATCAGGCCCGCCACCTGGTCGAGGTGCGGGAGGATGAGATGCCGCCCGCCACCGTCGCAGTTGACGGCGATGGCGTCGGCGTCCGCGAAGGCGTTGTCGTCTTTAGGCCACCCGCGATGGAAGACGGTCCGGAACCCCGGCACGTGCTTCTCCAGGTACCGCCCCAGGAGGGCGAACCCCGCGTAATGCTCGTGCGTGCCATACCCGTGGCTGCGGGGACCGGCGATGCAGACGAGGGTCCGGGCGTCCTTCTCCGCCGCCGGGGCGCCTGCCGCCGTCAGGAGGAGAAGCAGGACGGCGGTTGCGGAAGCCATCACGTTCGAACCCATGGCGTGGCTCTGTTAATCGTCAACAGGGATAGAGAAAGCCTCGAGCGTTTGTCGCATCCAGGCGAGCGACCGCTCGAGAAGCGGGCCACCCTGCCCCTCGCACTCCATGCTGAGACCGCCCTCGTAGCCGTGGTCGCGCAGGAGTTCAAGACATCGGCGAATGTTCTCGGCGTTGACGCCGTCGCCGATGGCGCTCGCGCTCACGGCGATGCCCGTCTCCTTGCCGCGCATCGCCTCGGCCAGGTCCTGCGACACGTCCTTGACGTGCACGTGCGAGACGCGGTCGATGAACCGCTCCAGGAACGCAACCGGCTCCTGCCCCGCGATGAACGTGTTCCCCGTATCCATGTTCATCCGTAGATAGGGGCTGTCGACGAAGTCGAGCATCTGCTCCATGCGGTCCGGGTTGGTGGTGAAGTAGCCGTGAGGCTCGATGTTGACGGTCACCTCGTAGGCTTCGGCAACCTCGATGATCTGCTCGTAGCAGCGTTTCATCAGGGCCATGGCTTCCTCGTCGTTCAGGTCCGGCGGGGCGTGCAGGCCGTCGGTCGTATCGACCCGCGGGATGCCCGCCAACTTCGCCCACCGGATGCAGTCCATCGTGTAGCGGACACCGTAGACCAGCCCGTCCTTGCCGGAAATGGGATAGGCGGCGTCGATCTGGGCCAACCGGACGCCGTACCCGTCCATCTTCCGCGCCAGCAGGACCGGGTCCTCGTGCAGCGCCACGTGGGGGAAGTAGCCCAGGCCGTGAATCCAGTTCGGGCCGCTGAACATGCCGCACTCGACCCAGCGGACGCCGTGGTCCCGGGCCCAGGCGAGACACTGCTCGAAGTTCCAGTTAACCGAGTTGAATGCGTCGCAGTGAAAGCCGAGTTTCATGTTGAGGCCTTTCGATACGATTTGATCCACGCAGCCAGCGGAAAAGCACCCGCTCGGCTGCGCCTAGCGGCTAAAACGCGCACCTGGCGCGGTGGGTCTCCGTACCCTCCGCGCGAGGACCGGCGTGCGCGGCGGGTGCGGAGACCCGCCGCGCAACATCGCGCTACGGGTTCGGTTTCAGCCCCACCGCCCACGCCGTGCCGCGCCGGTACAGCGCCTGCACCGGTGGCGGCGTCAGCGCCTTGACGTCGTGCCCCAGGACGCAGTGAAACACCCGCCCCTTGCCGACGGTCAGCACGAACGCCATGGGGTAATCCTTGTGGTCCACCTTGGAGGTGGCCTCGGCCAGCACGCGGACGGGCGTCTCGCCGGCCAGGCACGTATAAAGTTCGTCAAATGTCTCGAAAGATGCAGGCAGCCCGCGGGTGACCGGATGGTCCGCATCGACAATCCGCACGGTGAACGGCCCGCGCGGGTCGTGGGCGCGGCGTTGGGGATCCCACACGCGGCCGGCGATCGTCACGAACCCGGGCCAGTCCTGCCAGGCGCCGCACGCGAAGTGGACGAGCACGAGCCCGCCGCCAGCGCGGACGAACTGCTCGAGGTTCGCCCGGGCCTTGGCCCCGGGCGGCGGCACCTGCCAGTCCATCCAGTGATGGAGGATGGCCCGGTACGGCGAGAGGTCGCCCGTCTCGAGCCAGCGGGGGTCCTCCACCACGTCCACCGCCATGCGCCCGTCTTCCTCGATGATCCGGCGCAGCACCGGCGCCGTCTTCCGCCACTTGTGACCGGGATGGTCCACGCCCGTAACGAGCAGGACGCGGTTGTTCGCCTTCCGTGGCGAGCGGTCCACCGTGGCCGGCTCGGCGGCGCGCCCGGCCGCCGCACACAAAACCACCGCCATCGCAACCATCCAGAATCGAAGCATGGGAATGTCCTCTATACCCCTCGGTCCAGGTTCTGTCTGGCGAATCCGATCTGGCTTCGAGCGGCTGCATTCGCCCCTGGCGGCGTCGCCCCGCATCGACGATTCCAAAACGAATCGCCTGCTTCGATCTCCTTGCCACGGACGAATTCGCTCGCGCTCGGGCCGACAACGGATGCCTCAGACAGAACCGAATGCAGGCACCCTCCGCGACGCGCCGCGGTGAAACGGCCTTTACGTCCTCCACGGCGGCCGCATCGACCGGCTGAGCATCCGGTCGGCAACCGCATCGTTCACGAACCGCTCCTTCTCCCAATCCCAGGTGAGGGAACGGCAAAGGCGGGTGGCGATGTCCGCCACGATGGTCAGCGTGGTGGCGGCGTGGCCGGCCTCGACGGGCGCGGCGGGGTCGCACCGCTCCCGCATGCAGTCGATCCAGTTCTGATGGTGCCCGCGGGAGACGTACAGCCGCTCGTCGCCGGGTTTCAGCTGCGCCTGGAGAAGCGACGGCGGGTCGGCCTTAATACCGCCCCGGTTCACGTGAACCCAGCCCTCGGTGCCGATGAACCGGCACCCCTGGGGATTCTTGCGATTGTCGGTGAAACTCAGCACCAACCCGGCCGGCGTCCGGGCCGTCACGTCCCACGTGAGGGACGTGTCGGCAAGGCCGTCCTCGGGGAAGACGGCCGTGCCCTCCACCTGGAGCCGACCGGTGCCGAGCGACGGCGCCCCCCACAGGGCGATGTCCACGTGGTGGACGCCCCACGACTGGATCCAACCCACGCAGTAATCGAGAATAAAATACCAGTTGTAGGAACACTTGAGGCGATTGTACGGCGTCCACGGCGCCGGGCCGAGCCACATATCGTAATCCAGTCCGGGCGGGACGGGCTCCGGGGCGACCATCGGCAGCGCCCGGCCGCCGGGCACGCCCACCTCCACACGCTCCACCTCGCCCAGGTACCCGTTGCGGGCCAGTTCGCAGGCGAAGCGGAAGTTCCCCCCCGATCGCTGCTGCGTGCCCACCTGGAGGATGCACCCGCGCCGGCGGACCGTCTCGACCAGCACCCGCCCCTCGGCCACGGTCAGCGACAGGGCCTTCTCGCAGTAGACGTCCTTGCCGGCGCGGGCGGCCAGGGCGGCGTTCAGCGGATGCCAGTTCTCCGGCGAGGCCACCACCACCGCGTCGATATCCGGCCGGGCCAGCACCTCGCGGAAGTCCGGCGTCGACAGGCACCCGGTGAACGATTCGCGGCCCTTGCGGTCGGCGTAGTAAGACTGGACGGCCTTGCGGGCGGCGTCGCGCTTCGGCTTCTGGGGATCGCAGACGGCCCGGAGTTCCACGTCGCCGCGGCCCCGCAGCGCCCGGATGTGGTGCGAGCCGCGCCCCCCCGTCCCGATGACGCCAATGCCGATGCGCTCGCTCGGCGCGGGCCGCTCACCCGCGCCGACGGCGGCGGCCGGGACGACCCACGGCGCCGCGCCCGCCGCCGCCAGGGTCTTCAGAAACCGACGACGCGTGCTGCCCGGGCTGCGTGTGGTCATGAAAGCACCTCCTCCCGGTCTCCGTTCGATGCGTCCGCCGCCGCCCCCTTCCTTTAACAAGGCGGGGCGGGCCGGGTATCGCTATTGCCGCCGGGCGGGCGGCCGTTGGGCCTGTGGCGCCGGTTCCCCCGCTCCGGCATCATCCTAGCACGGGCCGGCGGGCATGTCCACCGTCTGCCGGAGCCGGCCGACGGAGGCGGTCGCGGGCGGTCGCGGACGGGCAGCAACCGAGTCCGCCGAGCCGACACCCGTCCATCACGGTTGCGTTACGCCGCCGAACCCGTTATAGACGGGACCGATACGCCGCAAGATTCCGGCCCGAGGAGACGCCCCATGGACACGGACCTCGCCGACCTCGAAGCCCGCCTCGACGCCTTCGACCAGGCGGAGCGCGCCCGCACCCTCGATGACCTTTTGGCCCGCGTCCGCGACGGCCGCATCCCCCTGCCCGCCCCGGAGCCGAAGGTCAACCTGCACGTCCACTCGTTCTACTCGTTCAACGCGCTGGGGTACTCGCCGACGCACATCGTGTGGCGTGCCCGGCGGGAGGGCCTCCGCGCCGTCGGCCTCGTCGACTTCGACCTCCTCGACGGCGCCGACGAGTTCCACCGGGCCGGCCGGCTCCTGGGCCTCCCCACCGTGGCCGGCCTGGAGACCCGGGCGTACATCCCGGAGTTCGCCGACCGCGAGATCAACTCGCCCGGCGAGCCGGGCATCGTCTACCACATGACCATGGGCGTGGCGGGGTCGGCCGTCGAGGACCCGTGGGCGCGGGAGTTCGCACGGATGCTCCGCACGAGCGCCCGCCGGCGGAACGAATCCGTGGTCGAGCGCGTCAACGCCTACCTCGCCCCGGTCGTCCTGGACTACGAGGCCGACGTCCTGCCGCTCTCCCCCTCCGGCACGCCGACGGAGCGGCACCTGTGCGCCGCGTACGCGCGGAAGGCCGAGGCCGTCTACCCGGACCCCGGCGACCGCGCCCGCTTCTGGGCGGACCGCCTCGGCGCACCGGCCGGCGAGATGGCCGACCTCCTCGACGACAGCCGGCGCCTCCAGGCCCTCATCCGCCGAAAGACCATGAAGCGCGGCGGCGTGGGATACCAGGAACCCGGCCCGGACACCTTCCCGATGATGACCGACGTCAACCGCTTCGCCCTCGCCGTCGGGGCGATTCCGACCGCCACGTGGCTCGACGGCACCCGACAGGGAGAACGCGACATCGAGGAACTGCTCGACCTGCACCAGGCGGCTGGCTCGGCGGCCCTCAACGTCATCCCCGACCGCAACTGGAACCTGCCCGACCCCGACACCAAAAAGACGAAACTGGCGAACCTGTACGATATCGTCGAACGGGCCGGCCAGCGGCACCTGCCGCTGGTGGTCGGCACGGAGATGAACGCCCCGGGCCAGCGGTTCGTGGACGATTTCGAGGCGGACGAACTCGAGCCTGTCCGCGAGGCCTTCCTCCGGGGCGCGGACGTGATGCTCGGCCACAGCGCCGCCGTGCTGGCCGGCCAACCCGGCTACGCCGACCCGCGAACCGACGAGCGGTTCCCGACGACCGCCGAGAAGAACGCCCACTTCGCCCGCCGCGGCCAGGCCTGGCGCGACGAGGCCTTCGGCGGCGGCTGAATCGTCGCACGCCCCTGGAAAGCGCTGCTTGCCGCCCTACAATAGGCGCCATGCTCGGCGAGACGATCCTCGTGGCGATGTCGGGCGGCGTAGATTCCACCGTCGCCGCCCACCTGCTGATGGAGCAGGGCTGCCGCCCCGTCGGCCTGTTCATCGACCCCGGCCCCGCCCGTCCGCGGCGCCGGCCGGACGCCGTCCGCCCCGACACTGCCGCCGCCTTGCCCGATGCCGCCGCCTCGGCCGACCCGGCCGCCGACGCCCGCCGCGCCGCTGACGCCCTCGGCATCCCCCTGGAGACGGTCGACGCCTCGGCCGACTTCGACCGCCTCATCGACCGCCTCTGCAGCGAGTACGGCCGCGGCCGGACGCCCAACCCGTGCGCCCGGTGCAACCGGGAAATCAAGTTCGCCCGTCTGCTCGCGCGGGCCGACGCCCTCGGCGTCCGGTGCGTCGCCACGGGCCATTATGCCCGCGTCGAGTGGGAGGCCGGCCGGTGGCGGCTGAAGCGCGGCCTGGACCGCGCGAAGGACCAGTCCTACTTCCTCGCCACGCTGCCGCCGGCGTGGCTGGACCGCATCCGCCTGCCGATCGGCGAAATGACCAAGCCGGCCGTCCGCCGCCTCGCCTCGCGGCTGGCCCTCCCTTGCCGCCATGCCCTCGAGAGCCAGGACGTCTGCTTCCTGGCCGGCTCCGTGGGCGACCTGGTGCGGGCCCGACGGCCGGACCTGGTCCGGCCCGGCCCGGTCCTTGACCTTGAGGGGCGCCGGATTGGCCGGCACGAGGGCGTCGTCGACTTCACGGTCGGCCAGCGGCGCGGGCTCGGCGTGGCCGTCGGCGAGGCCCGGTACGTCGTGGCCATCCGACCGGGGGACGCCGCCGTCGTCGTCGCCCCGGCCGAGGCCGTGCGGGCCAGGGGCCTGACGGCCGAGGGCGTCGTCTGGCACGAGCGGCCGCCGGCCGAGCCCGTCCGGGCGCGGGTCCAGGTCCGCTATCGACACACGGCGGCCCCCGCCTGGGTGACGCGGCTGGAGGCGTCCGAGGAGCCTGCGCCCGCGGCGTCCTCGCCCGGCAGCCGGGAGCCGGTCGGCCGGGCCGAGGTCCGCTTCGACGAGCCGCTCTCGGCCCCTGCGCCCGGCCAGGCGGTCGTCTTCTACCGCGACGACCGCGTCATGGGCGGCGGCTGGATCGACGAGACGTTCGACTGATTCCGGGCGGCGGGTCTCCGCTTCCCGCGCGGTGGGCAGTCTTGCCCACCGCGCGGTACCCGGGACTGGGCACCGCGCACAATGGTGGCTCGCGGCTCGGCTCGAGGCTTGCACCCGCGTGGTGGCCTTCCCAGGCTACCACGCCCGCACGCATGTCGGGAATCGCGGCGGCCTGGGAAGGCCGCCGCCCCATACTCGGTTGAGGCCATGACGTTTTCCATCGCCATCATTCATACCGGCGCCGTCGGCGACCTCGTGCAGGCGCTGCCGGCGCTGGCGGCCTTGCGGGAGGCGCACCCGTCGTCGTCGGTCACGTTCGTCGGCCGGGGCGAGCGCGCCGGCCTGGCCCGCGCCGCCGGCGCCGCCGACGCCTGCATCGACCTGGAGACGAGCGGCCTGTGCCAAGCCCTGGCGGGGGCTCGGTGCAGCCCGTGCCCCGCGTGGCTCTCCGAGGCGGACCTCGTCCTCGACTTCTTCACTAAAGGCACCCTGGCCGAGCGCTTCGGCGAGAGGCGGCGGGTGGTGACGGTCGATCCCCTGCCGCCGGACGACTGGTCGCGCCCCGCCGCGGCGTACGTGGCGGAGCAGGTCCGGTCGGCGCTCGGCCTGCCGCCGGCGGCCGACGACCGGCCCGCGATTCCGCTGGAGGCGGCGGCCGTCGAGACCGGCCGCCAGGCACTGGCCGCCCGCGGTATCGGCCGTCCGTTTGTGGCCATCCATCCCGGCAGCGGCTCGGTCCGCAAGAACTGGCCGATGGACCGCTTCGAGGCCCTGGCCCGGCGTATCCGCCGCCAGACGGGCCGGGCCGTCGCCTGGCTTGCCGGGCCGGCCGAGGTGGACCGCGGCATCGTGCCGCCGGGCGAGGAGACCGTCCTCCGCGACCTGGCGCTGGTGGAGGTGGCGGCCGTCTGCGCCCTGGCCGAGGCGTACGTCGGCAACGATTCGGGCATCACCCAGGTTGCCGCGGCGGTAGGGGCACGGAACTCGAGCGCGGCGGGTCCGGAGACCCGCCGCGCGAAAGTGCCTGTGATCGCTCTGTTCGGGCCGACGGAGGCCGAGGTCTGGGCGCCCCGCGGCGAGCACGTCCGCCTGGTGCGGTCGCCGGACGGGACGATGGACGCCATCGGCCTCGAAACCGTGTGGCAGGCGGTGCGGGCGGCGGTGGAGTCATAGGATGCGCCGCGCGGCAGACAGTCGCGCGGCGCCCAAGACTGGACACCGCGCTACGTTGCGCACTTAGTTGGCCGTCGCGCTCTTCTCAAACGCGTAGAGATACTTCTCGCTCGTCACGTAGAGCCGACCGTTCGCCGCCACGGGGGATCCGTACAGGCGCGAGTCGAAGCGCGCCTGGCCCAGCACCTTCTTCTTCCGTCCCGCCTTCAGCACCCACAGTCGGTTGGAACAGGTCGTCACGTACAGCTTCCCGTCGGCGACGAGCGGCGAGGACCAGACCTCGCCGCGCGTCTCGTGCATCCAGACGGGCTCGCCGGTGGCGGCGTCGAAGCAGTGGACCGTCCGGCCGCAGTCCGTCACGTACACGAGGCCGTCGGCGACGGCGGGGGTGGACATGCAGTGGTGCCTCAATGGCCGGGACCAGACCTCGTGCGTGCGGGTCACGTCGCCCGTGCCGGAGGCGTCGATGCACTTGATCCAGCAGGCGCGGCGTCCGTGCCAGTAGTCGCCGCCCGCGGTCACGTAGACGCGTCCGTCCGCGAAGACCGGCATGCCGGCGATGAGCGACGGCCCCTCCTGGCGGTTGTCCTGGAACTCAAGGGGATGGTCCTTCCGCCCCGCCGGGTCGCAGTGGAACCGCCAGACGGTGCGGAGGGTCTGCGGCTCCTCGGGCAGAGGCTCGCGGATCGGCTCGAAGGCGTAGCAGACGGCGTCGCCGCCGCCGTAGCAGACGAGGTCCCGGCCGCCGGCCCGGCCCCGCGACGCCGACGACCACTGGCTGTGGATGACCTGCGGGCCGATGCGCTGGCCGTCGGCGGCCAGGAGTCGGCCGGTCCGCTTGTCCAGGCAGATGAGGCTGGGCGCGTCCGGCGTGATCATCCGCCGGTGCGTCCGGTCCACGCCGTTGTTCGTGCCGACGTACAGGCACCGGCCGTCAATCATCGGCGAGCAGTGGGCCTCGTCGTGCGGCTTGGCGCCCACCTCCTTGATCACGTCGAAGAGCCAGAGGATATCGGCGTCGGCCTTGCTTGGGGGCGCGGCCGGCCGGCCGTGCGGGGCGGCGTGGCGGGCCTCCTCGCGGAACGGGCCGGCGTTGCCGTCCGCCATGCCGGCCAGGTCGAGGCAGACGACCTCGTCGCGGTTGGTCACAAGGTAGACCCGGTCGTCCTCGATGGTGGCGGGCGAGACGATGCCGACCCTGGGCCAGTCGAGGTACGGGTTCTTCTTGGAGAGTTTCGGGACGAGGAGTTGCCAGCAGAACCGTCCGTCCGCCTCGTCGAAGCACATCAGGACGCCGCGATCGCCCGTGTGTCGTGGGTCTCGCGGCCGGCCGTTGTTCGTGCCGACGAGGACCCGGCCGGAGCCCACAACCGGCGTGCTGTACGTCCGCGTGCCGAGGGCCGACACCCACGCCACGTGTTTGCCCGTGCCGGGCACCGGCCGGCCGGTGTCGCGGTCCATCTCGGGCGGCTGGAGGTCGGCGGGGAGGCCCGTTTCGGCCGAGACGAGGTTCCTCGACCACGCCTGACCCCACTGGGGCTGGTCGTCGGCGGAGGCCGGGGCGGCAGTCAGCAGCGCCGCCGCCAGGACCGTCGGCCGAAGGGCGGATCGCATAAGGTTCTCCGAGGCAGGACGCCGCGCCCCCCATGTTTAGCCCGCCCGGGGCGAAAGGGAACCGGAAAAAAGAGAAGGCTGCTGCGGGGTGGGTCTCCGGACCCACCGCGAGCGCTCGCGCGGCGTGTACTCCGGACCCGCCGCGCAAACGTCCGAGGCGGCTGGCACCCCTCACACGTTCCTCACGTCACCGTGGGCGAGGGGTTCGGCTGGAGCGGGTGCGTCCGCAACACGATGGAGAAGATGTACGGGTACGCCTGCTGGAGGTGCTCACAGTATCGGAGCCACTGGCCCGCCAGCCGGCGGTACACGCGTCGGACGTCGCCGGACAGGTGGTCGCGGTCGGTCCCGGGCAGGTGCTCGAGCGTGGGTCGGGCGGCGAGTTCGTCCGCCAGGTGGAAGACCGCCCACAGCAGGTCGGTAAAGGCCTCGTGTTCCAGGAGATTGGGATTGGCCAGCAGTCGGACCAGCATGTCGCGCTGCGAGGTCAGTCTCTCCCGCAGCCGGGGCAGGTCGAGGCGGTCGGCATCGAAACGTATCGGCATACCGTCCAGCCGCTTCAGCGCCCGGTGATAGTCGGCGGGGGTCCAGTCGGCATCGACCGAGAGACCGTCGAAGACGGCCTGCCGATTCTCCAGCGCGCCGGTCAACTCGCCCAGCAGGTCCATGCCCAGTTCGCTGAAGAACGTGCCGATGACCATGTTCATCTTTTCCAGCAGGGCCACCCGCTCGCGGTGAGCCAGGATCCGCTCGATGACCACCGCCACCAGCAGCACCTCCAGGGGCACAAAGGCGATGTCCCCGACGAGGTAAATCCAGATGTGGTGGGCATCGTGGAAGATGGCATAGTGCAGCATGTACACCGCCGCCGACGCCGCCACCAGCGCGGCGGCCACCAGGAAGAGGCGCGCGTATCGAGTCATCACGGTTCTCCTACAGGGGACCGCCCATCCCCGCGCCGGGCGGCGTTCCAGGAACTGTATTCCGCATCGGCCGGCTTGACAAGGGGCGTACATTTTTGGTTGCCCGCAGCGCGTGGGTGGCCTATAGTCGGCCCCGCGCGGCGGCGACGTATCCCCACTCCCCCGATGGAAGAGGGTAAGGGTGAGGGGGTGGCATGGCCACGCTTGCCTGGCCATGGGCGCTCGAGCAATCATGGCCACCCAACAGCCGGTGGCTATGCCACCCGGCGCCAAGGGAGAGGGAGACCGGCCGCGCCGCCGGGAAAGGGCCGCTCCATGGCCAACCTCGCCACCGACCGCTGGAACCGGCGCGACCTGCTGGGCCTGGAAGGCCTCTCGGCCGACGAGATCCTGGCCATCCTCGACACCGCCGACGAGTTCTTTCCGTTCGCGACCGGCGCCGAGCCCGCCCCGCAGACCCTCCAGGGCCGGACCGTCCTGAACCTCATCCTGGAGGACTCGACGCGGACCCGGACCTCGTTCACGCTGGCGGCCGAGCGGCTGGGCGGCCGGGTCGTCCAGTTCCACGCCGACACCAGCAGCATGGCCCACAAGGGCGAGACGCTGCTCGACACCGCCCGCACCCTCGCGGCGATGGGCCTGGATGCCATCGTCGTCCGCCACACCGAGCGCGGCGCGCCGCACCGGGTGGCCGAGGCCGTCGCCTGCCCCGTCCTGAGTGCCGGCGACGACGCCCACGAGCACCCGACGCAGGCGCTGTCGGACCTGCTGGCCCTTCGGCATCACGTCGGCCGGCTGGACGGGTTGACCCTGGCCATCTGCGGCGACGTCCGCCACAGCCGCGTCGCCCGGTCGAACCTGTACGGCCTGGCGGCGCTGGGGAGCCGGGTGGTCTTCGTCGGGCCGGAGGTATTTCTGGCGGCCCTGGACGACCTCTCGGTCGAGGCCGCGACGGCAACCGACTTCGACGCCGTCCTCCCCGAGTGCGACGCCGTCATGATGCTGCGGGTCCAGTTCGAGCGGCACGAGGGGCTGGCCCTCGACCTGGACGCCTACCGCCGCCGCTACCAGTTGACGGCCGATCGGCTGGCCCGCGCTAAGGAGGGTGCGCCCGTGCTTCATCCGGGGCCGGTCAACCGCGGGACGGAACTCGCCGACGAGGTGGCCGACGGGCCGCAGAGCCTCATCCTGCACCAGGTGACGTGCGGCGTGGCGGTGCGGATGGCGGCGCTCTCGCTGTGCATCGCCGCCGCCGACCGCGCGTGAGAAGAAGCGGCGGGGCCGTCGGCCCCACGCGTGACTGCCCGTGTTCGCCGGCCCGCTTGCGGGCCGCGCGACGTATCCTGTAAAGCGTGGCGGGCAGTCCTGCCCGCCACGCTCCGCTGGGAGGCCTCCCCGTGAGTCCCCGGCCCCTGACGCCTGCGCGCTACGTCGCCTCCCTCGGCGCCTGGGCGGCGCTCTGGCTGACGGTGGCGGCCGTGGCGGTGGTCGTGGGCGGCCGGCTGTGGACCTGGGACTCGCGGGCCCAGTTGGCCGACGTCCTCTGGTTGCGCCTCGAATGGGTGGCGACGGCGAGCGCCGTCGGGGCCTCGCTGGCCCTTGCGGGCCTGGCGATGCAGGCGCTTTTGCGGAATCCCCTCGCCGAGCCGTACATCCTCGGCGTCTCCGGGGGGGCGGGGCTGGCCTACGTCCTGGGCAGCCTCTTTCTGAGCATCGCCTATGCCCCGAGGTTGGCGGTGGCCGGGGCGCTGGTCACGGTAGCCCTCGTCTACGCCATCGCGCGGCGACGGGGTCGCCTGGAACCGTACACGCTGCTGCTGGCCGGCGTCATCCTGAACGCGTTCTACGCGGCCGGCATCATGCTGGTGACGGCCGTCGTCCGGCCGGAGCAGCGCGGCGAGATCGCCGTCTGGATGATGGGCAACATCGGCGCGTTCGGTCCCCAGTGGTGGCTTATCGCGGAGGTGGCGGTGCAGGCGGTTGGGGCGGCCATTCTGTTCGCCTTCCTCGCCAAGGGGTTCAACCTGGTGGCCGTCGGAGAGGACACCGCCGGGGCGCTCGGCGTGCGGGTCCATCGGCTGCGGGTCGTGACGTTCGTGGCGGCGAGCCTGCTGGCCGGGACGAGCGTGGCCCTGGCCGGGCCCATCGGCTTCGTCGGCCTCATCTGCCCGCACCTGTTGCGGATGCTGCTGGGGCCGGACCACCGCCGCCTGGTGCCGGCCGCCCTCTTCTTCGGGGCCGCGTTCCTCGTCCTGGCCGACCTGGCCGCCTGCCTGTGGGAAGGGGCGACCAACCGCTCCGTGCCGGTCGGCGTGCTGACGGCGATGTGCGGCGGGCCGTTCTTCATCTACCTGTTGAGGACACGATGGCGCAGACGGATGGAAGTGCGATGACGAACAGCGGCGACGAAGCAAAGCGCGGTGGGTCTCCGCACCCACCGCGCGAGGAACGGCCACGGCGAGAGTCTTCGCTCGCTTCGCTCGCCCAGAATGACAGCGCGCGGCGCGGCGGGCAGGACTGCCCGCCGCGCGATAAGGTCTCCGCGCGCGACGCCGCCTCCCTCCAGGCCGAGGGCCTGACCTTCGCCTACACGCCCGGCGAGCCGGTCTTGGCGGGCCTCTCGATGACCGCGCCCGCGGGGCGCCTCACGGCCGTCCTCGGGCCGAACGGGTCCGGCAAGACGACGCTGCTGAAGGTCCTGGTGGGCCTGCTCTCGCCGTCGGCGGGCCAGGTGCGGCTGTCGGGTCGGCCGCTCGCCTCCTACCGCCGGGCCGACCTGGCGCGCCGCCTCGCTTACGTCCCGCAGGAGACCCTCGCCGCCGTCGGCTTCACGGTGCTGGAGACGGTGCTGCTGGGCCGGTCGCCGCACATCGGCGCCCTCGGCTTCGAGTCGGACGCCGACTGGCGGGCCGCACGCGACGCGCTCCGCCTCACCGAGACCGACCGCTTCGCCGAGCGGGACCTGGCGGACCTCTCCGGCGGCGAGCGGCAGCGGGTCATCGTCGCCCGGGCCCTGGCCCAGCAGCCCGACGCCGTGCTCCTGGACGAGCCCACCTCGTTCCTCGACATCCGGCACCAGCACGGCATCTACGGGTTGCTCCGGCACCTGGTGAGCGACCGGGGCAAGACGGTCGTCACCGTGAGCCACGATCTGAGCCTGGCGTCGGCCTACGCCGACGCGGTGGTGCTGCTCGCCCGCGGCGAGGTGGCGGCGGCGGGGACGCCGCAGGAGGTCATCCGCCCGGAGGTGCTGGAGCCGGTGTACGAGACGCCCATCCAGGTGCGAACGGACGAGACGACGGGCCGGCCTTATGTCCTCCCCCGCCCCCCGGGCTCCCGCAAAACAACATATGGATGAACAGAGACTGTTCAATGAGGAGTGAGGCTCCACGCCCAGGGGGCGTGGCCTCAGGAAGGCCCCCCAAGCGGGCCAGCGAGGGATGTAGCCCCCAAAGGGGGCTGAACGGAAGAAGGCCCGGCCATGCGCCTTAGTCCAAGTCCAGAACGTTCTGGCCGCTCTCGGCCTTCTCCTGCTCCCGACGTACCGACGAATCTCCTTGCATGCGCCGGCGTCCCATGCCATGCCCAAAGACAAGATGCCCAACGGCTCCGCCGGAACGGCAGAGCCTTCCAGCGTCGCACGGCCATAGGCCGTGGTTTCAAAAAGTAGTAATGACCAAGGACCGCCGTTGCCGCCTCACACCCCCGGTGCGATTTCCAGCACCTCCCACTGGCGCCGCCTCTCGCCCTCGCCGAAGGCGACGGTCTCGCCGACGGCCTTGCCCATGAACGCCAGGGCGAGCGGCGCGCGATAATAATAAATATGTTGTTCCACGTCCGTATCCCACGGGCCGAGGAAGGTAAAGGTCTCCTTCTCGCCGGTGTCGCGGTTCCGGGCCCGGACGCGCGAGCCGACGGTCACCTGCTCGCCGGCCCCCATGCTGGGCGGGATGACGCGGGCTTTCCGGATGTCCGCCTGCATCTTCTCCGCCCTCTCCGACAGACGCTGCTGTTCCTCCAGGGCGGCGGTGAACTCGGCGTTGTCGCTGACGTCGCCGAGGGCGGCGGCGTCGCCGATGGCCTGGGCGTTCTCGGCCATCTGCCGGGTCACCAGGTCACCGTAGACCTCTTCCTGATGCCGCAGCGCACGCTCTGTGGTCCAGATGACGCCCTCTTCTTCCCACGGCTGGACGCGGCGGGCGGCGAAGTGGTCCGGGTGCGTGCGGCGGATAAGGTCCAGCAGCCGCGACCGCAGCGCCTCGGTCAGCACGGTGTTGCGGTCGGCGGCGGCGCGGAGGTCCTTGGCCTGGGCGTCGTCGGCCTGCTCCAGCACCCGTTCGATGGTCGGATTCGCCCGCACGTCCAACGCCCCGCGGACCTGGGCCACCACCGGCCGAAGCGACCGGTCGTCGCGGGCCCGGCGGCCGAGGTGGTCCACGGCCAGGAGCATGCGGATGGTCAGCGGCACGGGGTCCACGTCGGCCAAGGCGTCCGGATAGCGGCCGGCGGTGACGGCCGACCAGAGCCAGAACGCCGCCGCCGGCGCCTCCTCCGGCTGCCGCAGGATCGCCTTCGCCGCCCACGCGAGGCGGGCGCCGTGGCCGGCGTCGGCGAGGGCCTCGGCCATCTGCTCGCAGGCCTCGGGGACGCGGCCGGCGGCCAGGGCGTCGGCGAAGACGGCCGGCCAGGCCTCGGGCAGCGCCTCGCGGACCAGCGTCAGCACCGCCCGGACGACGGAGGCCTCGGCCAGGGCCGCCACCGCCGCTGGCAGGTCGGCCTCGGCCACGGCGTCCGTCGGGGCCGTCGGCCCAGCGGCGACGGTGTCCGGGTGCCGGCGGTGCATCTCAGCCAGGACGGCCAGGGCACCGAGGCGCTCGGCGGGCTCCTCGGCCGCCTCGGCCGTGCGCGCGAGGGTGGCGGCGAACTCGGCCAGCAGCGCTGCCTCGCCCTCCGGGTCGTGGCCGGTCTCGTCCAGATACGAGAGGACCCTGGCCAGTCGCGCCTCGCCCTCGGCCTCCAGGAAGGCGTGCCGGCGCTCCCGCTGGAACGAGACGGGCCGGTCCCGCAGGGTGAGCGTGGGCTGGGAAGAGCCGGACATCTCGATATATGGGGAGTATTTGATGGGTACACGGGCGGCGCGCCACCACGCGGGCCACGCTTCAGGCGGCACGACCGATGCCAAGGCGGCCTTGAACTCGCGGAACTTCATCGTCGGCCCGCAGGCCGCCAGGACGCAGCGCGCCAGGCGGGCCGGGTCGGCCTCGGCCATCTCCGAGAGCCGATCCGGTGCGAACGCCACCAGCGCCCGGAAATCGTCCGCCTCGCCGCGCTCCAGGTGGACCACGCTGTCGGCATCGTAGCCGCGCTCGCTCTCGCCGAACGAGACCTTCACGACGCCGCGGTCGGCATCGACGCCAAGGACGCACCCGGGATGTTTCCGCCGGGGGTCCACGACGAACGTGCCGGGCGGCAGGGACAGGAACGTCTCGAGGCGCTCAAGGGCCGTCGCCGCCGGCAGGTCGTCGCGGCCGAGCGTCATCGCCACGAGCACCTCGAGGTCCGGCGCGCCGGCGGCGGCCGCGCGGTAGACCTCGGCGGCGGCCTCGCGGACGAGGTCGGAGGCCGGCACCCGGTCGCCGAGCCTGACCAGCAGAGACCGGGCCAGGTCGGCGCGGCCGGCGTCGGTCCAAGACTCCAGGGCCATCCAGAGAAGCGATTCGGCCGCCCTGGGGGCGTGCGGCGACTCGCACGCCAGCAGCGTCTCCAGCACCGGGAGGGCGGCATCGGCGTCGAAGGCCGGGGACTCCAGGGCTTCCATCCAGTCGGCCTCGAGACGATCGAAGTGGCCGGCCTCGGCCAGGGCGAGGAGACGGGGGCCCGGCGTCGGCGGGGAGGCCTCCCGTGGAGCCTGCTCCCGTGGGGCCTGCTCCTGCGCGGCTTCCTTGTGCGATGCGTTCTCGGCCATCCGACGGCTCCCGTTCCGGCGGCGTGCGGCCGGCAGTGTACCGTCCCGGCCGCCGGGCTGCAACGGCGGGGCAGGCGGTGGAGGCTTGACCTCGCCGCCGGGGCCGACGATAATGCGGAGGCAAGGCGACCCCGGAGGGCAGCCTGCTCATGCCGATCCATCTACCGCCGCTGTCCCGTCGAGGCTTTCTGAAGACCACCTTCGCCGCCGGCGTCGCCGCCGTCTTGCCAGGCCGCGCGGCCGCCGGGAAGGCGGCCGTCGATCTGAACCGGGTGGCGCTGCTGTCCGACACCCACGTCTGGGCCGACGTCGGCCGGTTGAATCGCGGCGTCCGGTCGGTCGAGACGGCCGTCGCCGCGTGCCGGCAGGTCCTGACGCTGGACCCGCTGCCGGCTCATCTTATCGTGACGGGTGACTGCGCCGCAGAGGCCGGCGAGCCGGGCGACTACGCCACCCTCGTCCGCGTGGTTCGGCCGGTGCGGGAGGCGGGCGTTGCGGTCCACCTCGTTCTGGGCAACCACGATCACCGCGAACACTTCTTCGCGGCCTTCCCCGGGTCCAGGCCGAAGGACGCGCCGGACGTGCCCGGCAAACACGCGGCGTTGCTCCGGACGCCGCGGGCTGACCTCGTCCTGCTCGATTCGCTGAATGAGACGAACGTGGCACCCGGTCTCATCGGCGCGAAGCAACTGGCGTGGCTGGGGAAGGTGCTCGCCCGCGGCGAGAAGCCGGCCATCGTCGTGGCCCATCACAACCCTGACTGGCGCAAAAAGCCGCACGCCCTGATCGATACGTCCGCCCTCTTCGACGTGTTGGCTCCGAGGCGGCGCGCAAAGGCGTACGCCTTCGGGCACACGCACTCGTGGTCCTACCGCAAACGGGACGACGTGCACCTGGTGAACGTGCCGGCCGTGGCATGGCTCTTTGACAAGAAGCAGCCACGGGGCTGGTTGGATACACGCCTGGAGGCGGACGGCATCCGCTTCGCCCTGCAGACGGTCGACGAAACCGACCCGCGCCACGGCAAGGCCACGCGTCTGGCGTGGCGGACGTGAGGTCGGGCGTCGCACTGTCCGGGCCCGCCCGCGCCGCGGTGACGGGGTGGCGACGATTCGGGTTCCTCTCGCTCCTCCATTCCCTCCGTTCCCTTCGGCCGCACGGGCCCGTTTCGGCATGCAACTGCCGAAATGACGGAGATTTGGAGAAACCTCCCCCCTGGGTGCGGGTTTATCCGGTGTGAGACTCGACTGCCGTGACCACAAGTCTCCATGGGGGAATGCTTATGAGGCCACGAGCGTTGGCGCCCCGGCGAGCGCGCCGTCTTGCACCCGGGTGCTTGATGGGTGTCCTTGCGGCGGCGATGGTGATCGTCGCGGCCGGCGTCTGCGCCGCCGCCGAGGCGGACGAGAAAGGCGCCACCGACGATTTCAACATGGCCGCCTGGCTCTACGGGTCCAAGAAGTACGACCTGGCGGCGGAGGAGTTCTCGGCGTTCCTGGAGAAGTACCCGACGCACGAGAAGGCGCCGGATGCGCAGCTGGGCCTCGCCCGCGCGCTGCTGCACCTGGAGAAGCCGAAGGAGGCCGCCGACGCCCTGGAAACGCTGCGGAAGAACCACCCGCAGTTCGACCGGATGCCGGTGGCGCTGTTTCACCTCGGCCAGGCCTGGGCCGCCGCCGAGCAGCCGAAGAAGGGCGCCGCGGCCCTGGAAGAACTTATCGCGACACATGGGGGTCACTACCTGGCCAGTTGGTCGCGGGCCCGGCTGGGGGAGATGCGGCTGGCGGCGGGAGAGGCCAAGGCGGCCGAGCAGGCCCTGGCGCCGCTCGTCGAGCGGTTCCTGACCGGCAAGGGGGCCAAGCAGCACCTGAAGGCGGAGCAGGAGCGGCTGGGGAAGGAGGCGCCGCGGGTGGCCCGCGGGCTGGAGCCGCTCCTCAGGCGTGCGCACCTGAACCTGGGCCTGGCCCGCCTGCGGGCCGAGCAGTTCGACGCCGCCCGCCAGACCTTCGAGGAGTTCCTTGCCCTGGCCGGCGACCACGCCCTGGCCGAGACCGCCCGGTTCCACCTCGCCCAGAGCCTGTACCGCCTGGACCAGTACGAGCGGGCGGCCGACGTGTACCAGGAGGTCGCCAAGAACGAAAAGAGCCGCCTGGCGCCGGACGCGGCGTTCGAGCAGGGCCTGGCCCTGTACCAGGCCGAGAAATACGGGGACGCCGCCAAGGCCTTCCGACAGGTGGTCCAGCGGTTCAAGGACTCGCCCCACGTGGCCAAGGCCCGCGTGTACGAAGGGATATGTCACTACCACGCCGAAGATTACGCCCAGGCCGTGGGCCGCCTCAAGGACATCCAGAAAAGCGCCGAGGCCCGGTACTGGCTCGGCAAAGCGTACCTGAAGCAGGAGAAGCCGGCCGAGGCGAGGCAGGCGTTCGAGGCGGCGGTGAAGGCCGATGCCGAAGGTCCCCGCGCCGCCGACGCCATGCTCGGCGTGGCCGACGCCCTCCTGGCCGAGGAAAAGTACGACCAGGCCGCCGACGCCTACAAGCGGTTCGCGAGCAGGTTCGGCAAGCATCCGGACCTGGCCCGGGCCATCTACGCCGCCGCCGCCTCGCTCTACCGGGCGGGCCAGTACGAGGACTCCGAAACCTTCTGCCAGCGGTTCCTCCAGACCGCGCCGAAGCACGCCCTGGCCGGCCGCGTCCGCTTCATCTCCGGCGAAAACCGATTCCTGAGCGAGCAGTACGAGGAGGCGGCCAAGCGGTACCAGGCGCTGCTGGAGCAGCATCCGGACTCGGCCGACGTCCCCGCCGCACGCTTCCGCCTGGCCTGGATCCGTTACTTCGACGAGCAGTACGACGGGGCCCTGGCCCTGCTGGACGCCCTCGACAAGAAGAAGGCCGAGGCACGTCTCCTGACCGACGCCGCCTACCTGCGCGGCAACTGCCTGATGGAACAGGAGAAGTTCGCCGAGGCCGCCACAGCCTTCAAAGAGTACCTCGACGCCAACGACGCCAAGCGCTACCGCGCCGACGCGCTGCTGAAGCGCGGCCTGGCGTCGAAGCGTGCCGGGGATGAGGGGACCGCGGCCCAGGCGCTCAAGCAACTCCTGGAGAAGCACGCCGACAGCCCCCAGGCCCCCGAGGCCGCCTACAACCTGGCCGACCTCCTCGCCGAGAAGCACCCCGACCAGGCCGCCGCCCACTACGCCCGCGTCGTCGAGAAGCACGCCGACCACCGCCTCGCCCCGTACGCCTTGAGCGGTCTGGCGGACCTGGAGGCGGCGCGGGACCACCGGGAGAAGGCGATCGCGGCCTACGGCCGGCTGGCCAAGACGTATCCGAAGTCCGACCTCGCCCCCCGGGCCCTGTACCGCCGGGCCACGCTTCTGGCGAAGGCGGAGAAATGGGACGAGGCCCGCGCCGCCTACGAGCAGGTCGTCAAGCAGCACCCGGACCACGCCCTGGCCGCCGACGCCCTGCTGGGCCTGGGCCTGGCGCTGGAGGAACAGGAGGCGTTCAAGGAGGCGGCCGGCGTCTTCCGCCGTCTTCTCAAAAAAACCAAGGACGCCAAGACCCGGGAGCAGGCCACCTATGAACTCGCCTGGTCGCTCCAGCAGGCCGGCAGCGAGAAGGAGGCCGCCGACGCCTACCGCCAACTGGCCGAGACGTTCCCCGACAGTCCCCTGGCCGCCGACGCCTGGTTCTTCCTGGCCGAGGCCCCCTATCGCGAGAAGGAGTACGAGGCGGCCGTCCCCCTGTACGAGAAGGCCCTGGCCGCCTGCGACGAGCGGCTCAAGGACAAGGTCCTGTACCGTCTCGGCTGGTGCCGGTGGGCTCAGAAGCAGTATCCGAAGGCGGCCGCCCTCTTCGACCGGCTCGTCACCGAGTGCCCCAAGAGCGACCTGCTGGCCGAGGCCCTTCTCCAGGCCGGCGAGGCCTTCGCCAAGGCCAGCAAACCGGGCGAGGCGATCCCGCGGCTCAAGCAACTGACCGGCGAGAAGTTCAACAAGTTCGAGCACGCCGCCGAGGCCCGGTTCCGTCTCGGCGAGTGCCAGGCCATCCTCGGCCGGCACGAGAAGGCGCTCGGCACCTTCACGCAACTGGAGAAGGCGTTCCCCGACTACAAACGGATGGCCAAGGTGCAGTTCCAGCTCGGCAAGGCACTCTATAATCTGAAGCGGCAGGAACAGGCGCGAAAACGCTTCCGCCGGGCCCTGGCCGAGTCCGACACCGAGACCGCCGCCAAGAGCCAGTTCTACCTCGGAGAGACCTACCTGGCCGAGGACAATCCCCGAGAGGCCCTCAAGGCCTACCTGCGGGTGGTCGCCCTCTGGGCCGGGTACACCGAGTGGGCCGCCGCCGCCCAGTTCGAAATCGGCAAGTGCTACGCCGCGCTCGGCAAACCGGAGGAGGCTCGGGAGGCGTTCCAGACCGTCGTCGAGAAATACAAGGACACCAAGTGGGCCAAGCCCGCCCGCGAGCAGTTGAAGCGGTAAGGGCGTCCGGGTTCATCGCGGCGAGCAAGGGCGCCGGGTGAATGGGCACGGGCGAGATGAGAACATTTAGCCGCCGGGCCCGCCAACGTCGGCGGGTAAACTTGCCCGGCGCGCCTTTGCGCGAAAGGAGACTCCCGTGAAGAACCGCGGTGCTTACATCCGAACCCTGGCCGCTCTGGCGGTGCTGCTGCTGATGGCGGTGGCGACGCCGTGGGCCACGGGTGTGCCCGCCGCCGGCGCGGCGGCGGCCGGCGTCCCGGCCGAGGAGGCCGAGGCCCCGCCCGAGGAGGCCGAGGCCCCGCCCGCCGAGAAGGCGGCGGAGGAAGCAGAGGAAAAACCGCCCACCGTCTGGGAACTCCTCCAGGCGGGCGGCCCGCTCATGTATCCCATCTACTTCTGCTCGTTCCTGATGGTGGCGTTCGCCATCGAACGGGCCGTCAGCCTCCGCCGAAGCAAGGTCCTGCCACCCGAGTTCGTCCAGAACCTCCGAGGCCTGGTCCGGACGCGCCCCCTGGATGGCGAGAAGGTCCTGACCTACTGCCAGGCGAACCCGAGCCCGGTCTCCCGCATCTTCCAGGTGGCGGTGAAGCGTCTCGGCCGGCCGCTGCCCGACGTCGAGAAGGCCATCGAGGACGCCGGCGCCCGCGAGGTCCGCGACCTCCGCAAGTACACCCGCGTCCTCTCGGGCGTGGCGAGCGTGGCGCCGCTGCTGGGCCTGCTGGGCACCGTCCTGGGCATGATCGGGGCGTTCCAGGAGCTCGGCGCCGGCAAACCGATCGGCTCCGGCGCCGGCGAGGCCCTGGCCGGCAACATCTACGAGGCCCTGGTCACGACGGCCTCCGGGCTGGCGGTGGCCATTCCCAGCCTCGTCCTGTACCTGATCATCACCTCGCGCATCGACCGCCTGGTGGCCGAGATGGACAACCTCAGCATGGAGTTCGTCGAGAGCCTGGCCGAGGAGAAGCAGGACGCCGCCGCGTAAACGCAACACAACAATATCCAACAAGGATTGTCCAAGCATCAATGATAAAGGAAACGGCCGCCAGGCCGCTACTTGGGTGTTGGGTGTTGTTTTACGCCGCCACCAACATGAACCCTCTGCCTGAGGACGCTACGTTATGCGAATCGACCGCGGAACCGAGGAGCAGCAGGCCCGACCCGAAATGAACCTGACCCCCATGATCGACGTCGTCTTCCTGCTGCTCATCTTCTTCATGGTAGCCACCAAGTTCGCCGAGATTGAACGGGACCTGCAGGTCAACCCGCCCTCGGCCCGCGACGCCCAGCCCGTCACCGCCGCCCCCAAGGAACTCATCGTCAACGTGAGACGCGACGGGCAGTTTACGGTGGCGGGCGTCGAGTACCCGGCCGAGGACCTCGACCGTCTCATCGCCCGGGCCGTGGAGGAGAATCCCGACCAGGCCGTCGTCGTACGCGGCGACCGCAAGGCCATCCTCCAACTGCCGGTCGAGGTGCTGAACCTGTGCGAGAAACACGCCGTCCAACGCAAGTTCCTGACGACCACACAGGCCGGCGGCGGGTAACGGAGCGGCGAGCGGCGCTGTAATGTCACCATGGCAATAGTTAGCCGCCGGACCCGCCTTCGCCCTTCGGGCTACGGCGGGTAAACTTGCCCGGTGCCTGTTGCGACCGGCCAGTAGACTCGCCCGCTGAACGGGCGGATATCCCATGCCCCGCTCGACCGACAAACCGTGGAGCCGGACGGCACAAGTCCTCTGGGTCCTGGTCCCGCTGCTCCTCGTCGCCGGCGCCGCCGCCTTCATCCTCTGGCCGCGGCGAGAGGTCTTCTACTCCGACGGCGAGCGGACCTGGTCGGCCCGGCCGGACCTCGGCCTCCGCTCCGTCCTGTGGGACGAGGGCGCGAGGCTGGAGGGTCTCGGCGACCCCCGCCAGGACTACGACCCGTGTCTCTCGGCCGACGGGCAGGACCTGTACTTCACGCGCGGCAAGGCGGGCGGCGAGGCCGACCTCTACGTCGCCTATCGCACGCTGGAGGGCTGGACCGACCCGGAGCCGCTCGCCGCCCTGAACACCGACCGGGACGAAATCGGTCCGGCCCTCGCCCCCGACGGCGCCCGCCTCTACTTCTACTCGAATCGGGCCGGCGGCGAGGGCGGCTACGACCTTTACCTCGCCCGCCACACCGCCGACGGCTGGCAGCCGCCCGAAAACCTCGGACCCGCCGTCAACACACCGTTCAACGAGTACGACCCCGCCGTCGCCCCGGGCGGCGACCATCTCCTGTTTGCCTCGAACCGGCCCGCCGCCGAGGACGAAAAGCCCGACAAGACCGACTGGCCCGCCACACTCCGCGAAGGGCGATACCAGAACGATTACGACGTCTACGCCCTGGACCTGGCGGCCCCCTCCGCGGCGCCGCGTCGGCTGACAGCCGTGTGCAGCGGGGCGGACGACGGCCAGCCGACCCTCTCCCGCGACGGCCGCTGGCTCTACTTCGCCTCCAACCGCGAGGGCGGACGCGGCGGGTACGACATCTGGCGGAGCCGCATCACCGCCGCGCCTCTCCAGGGCTTCATGCCGCCGGAGAACCTTGGCCGGCCCGTCAACACGGCCGCCCACGAACTGGACCCGGCCGTCAGCCTGGAAGGGTTCGGCCTGTACTTCTCCAGCGACCGCGAGGCCCGCGACACGTGGGCCATCTACTTCGCCCGCAGCCACGAGGTCTTCCGGGTGGTGCGGACCCGCCGGCTTGCCATCGGCCACATCCTGGGCCGCCTCTCCTGGCCGCTCATCGGCCTCATCGCCGCCCTCGTCGGCCTCGTGCTGACGCTGCTGGCCCTTGCGCGGCTTCGGCGTCGTCCAGGGCGGCTGGCCAGCGCCATGATGACCTCGCTCATCCTGCACCTGGTGGCCCTCAGCCTGTTCACGGTCTGGCAGATATCGACCCGCGTCTCGGAACTCGCCCAGGACGAGGCTCGCTTCGAGGTGGCCGTCTCCCTGCCCGACCTGGCCGAGAGCGAACTCTCCAGCCGGCTCCGCTCGGCCCTGGAAGAACTCGCCCGCACCGACACGGCCAAACTGGCTGCCGAGAAGTCGCAGGAGATGACCGCCCCCCAGCCGCCGGCCCCCGAGGTGCCGAACGTCGCCCTCGCCCGGGCCGAGCCCGAGGCCGTCCCGAAACCGCTCGAGATCGACCGCCCGGAGGAGGAGCCCGTCGACCTCGCCGAGCCCCTTCGCGAGCGGCCGGACCCCATCATCACCTCTGAGCCACCGCCCCCCGAGCCGATCCGGGAAATCCAGCCCAAGCCCGTCCGCCAGGAGAGGCCGACCGAGGCCCCCGCACCCCGGCCGGTGGAAGTGGCCCGGCGCCAGGCCGTCCGCCCTGCGACGTCCCGTCCGCCGCGGCCGGCGCCGGAGCCCGAACGCCGACCGCAGCGGCCCCCGCCGATGGCCGTGGCCGACCTCGCGCCGCCCGAGCCGCCCGCTCCGGAGACCGTGCCCGCGCCCGAGATCACCCGGCCGGAACTGGAGACCGTCGCCGCCGAGGACGTGGTGGACCTGGCCCCGACGCCGGTCGAGACGCCCGCCCGGCCCGTCCGCGTGGAACCGGAGCCGACCGAGCGACCGGCGAGCGCGCGGCCGCTCGCCGCCGACCGGGCCGAGGCGTCGGTGGCCGAACCGGCCGCCCCCGCACCGAGGCCGGAGGCCGCGGCGCCGGCGGCCCGTCCCACGCCGACGGCGGCCGACCTGGCCGAGGTCGCCCCCCCGCCGGACGCCGCCGAGGCAAGCCCGCTCGTCCCGGCCGAGACGCTGGCCCGCGGCCCCGCCGTCCGGCCGCCGGAGACCGTCCCGGTCGAGGACCTCCCGCCCGCCGTCGGGCCGCCCGAGGTCGCCCCCCGCGGCACGTCCGCCGAGCCGGAAACCGCCACTGAACCCGTTCCCCGCCGCACCGTCCGCATCGACCGGGCCGCCGGCCCGGTCGCCGCCGCCACCGCCCCCCGCCTCGCCGCACCGGCCGAGACCCGCGACCTCCGGGTCGGGCCGGAAGCCGCCGGCGCCGAACCGATGGTCGGCCAGGCCCCCGAAGCCGTGGCCGCAGGGCCGGTCCCCGCCCTGGAAGTGCCGGAAGTCCGCCGGCCCGAACCGGTACCCGGCGGGACAGCGGAGGTAGTCGACCTGGCCCCGACGACCGCCGAGACGCCCATCCGGCCGGTCCGCAGGACCGAGGACCCGGCCGACCGTCCCGCGAGCACCCGGCCGCTCGCCGCCGACCGCGCCGAGGCGTCGGTCCCGGAAGCGGGCGCGCCGACCCGTGCACCGCAGGCGGCGGCCCCGGCGGTCCGGCCGGCGGCGGCGACGGCGGCCATCGCCGAGGTCGCTCTCCCGGCCGAGACCCCTGAACGGGCACCCGCCGTCCACGCCGACCCGCTGGCCCGCGGCGGGCTCTCCGTCCCGCCCGGCCAAGCCGATCCGACCGAGACGCTGCCGCCCGCCGTCGGCCCCACCGACGTGCCCAAGCGGGGTCCGAATAGCCGGGGCGAGGCCGAACCGCAACCCGGCCCGCGCCTGGCCGTGGCGGTCCGCCGCGCGGCCGGCCCCGTGGCCGCCGAGGCGGGTGAACGGGTCGCCGCCCCCGCCGCCGCCGCCGAGCGCCTCCGCGTAGGACCGGACGCCGTGGCGGCCGAGCCCATCGCCTCCGAGACGGTGGCGGCGCCGCCGGAGCCGGCGATGCCGATCGAGTCGGCGCCGGCAGGTCCGGCGGCGATGCCGGCCGCCGCCCCGGCCGTGGTGGACCTTGCCGAACCCGGGGTCCCCTCCGCGCCGCAGGTGGTCCGGGGACCGGAGCCGGCCGCGACCGCCGGCCCGCGCGAGGCCCTTGCCGCCGCTCGGCCGGCAAGCGAGGTCCCGGACCGCATCCCAGCCGCCGCGGTCCCCGGCGCGCCGGCCGGCGGCGCCCCGGCCCGGCCGGGTGAGCAGAGGCGGCTGGCGTCGGCAGTGCCGGCGGGGCAGACGCTGGCTACCCCCGCCATCGGGGAAGCGCTGACGGAAGCCGCCCTGCCGCCCGACGCCGCCAGCATGGCGGACGTGGCCCCGCCGCCCGCGCCACTGCCGCCCAAGGAGGTCTACCGCCTCCGCACCGAGCCGGACCGGACGGAGAAGATCGAGCAACTGGGCGGGTCGCCCGAGACCGAGGAGGCCGTCCGCCGGGCCCTGGTCTGGTTCGCCCGCCACCAGAGTCCCGACGGCCGGTGGGACGTGGACCACTTCATGAAGAACCACGAGGCCAACGGCCGACGGGCCGACGGCGCAGGCAACCGGGGCAAACAGGACGTCGGGGTCACGGCCCTGGCGGGGCTGGCGTTCGTCGGCGCCGGGCACACGCACGTGGCCGCCCGCGGCGCCGCGGGGCCCACCGAACACGCCGAGACCGTCCGCAAGGCCATCGACTGGCTCATCCAGGGGCAGAAGAAGAACGGCGACCTCCGCCGCTCGGGCCAGATGTACGGTCACAGCCTGGCTACCATGCTCCTGTGCGAGTCCTACAGCATGACGGAGGACGAACGGCTCATCGAGCCCATCCGCAAGGCCGTCGACTTCCTCCTCAAGGCCCAGAACCCGAACCTGGGCTGGCGCTACGCTCCCCGGACCGACAACGACACGAGCGTCCTGGGCTGGGCGGTGATGGCCCTGAAGAGCGCCGAGATCGCGGGCTTCACCGTGCCCCCGAAGGCCTACCGGGGGGCGGCCAACTGGCTCGACCGCGTCCGCCAGGGCAAACACAAGGGGCTGTACGCGTACCAGCCGAACCGGAAGCCCTCGCCGGCCATGACGGCCGAGGGACTCTTCTCCGAGATGCTCATCGCCTTCGACCCCGCCGGCCCGCGGACCGCCGAGGCCGTCGCCTACCTGATGGACCACGAGCCCCGCTACGTGCCCCAGGACAAAAACCGCACCAACTTCTACTACTGGTACTACGCCACGCTGGCCCTGCGCCAGTTGGGCGGTTCGGAGTGGGAGACGTGGAACCGGAAGATCGGGGAAGCGCTGGTCGAGTCGCAGCGGAATGACGGGCCGTTCGCCGGCAGTTGGGACCCCCGCACACGTTGGGGCCAGTACGGCGGCCGGGTCTACACCACCGCCATGGCCGCCATGACCCTGGAAGTCTACTACCGCTACCTGCCGTTCTACGACCTGCGGCTGGGGGAGGGCGGCAGGGGAAAGTAGGGTTACTTTGTCAACTTCGCCATCATCCACAAAGGCCGCGGCGCGGTGCCCAGTCGTGGGCACCGCGCGGTGGGCAAGACAGCCCACCGCGCTAGAGTCGTTGTCGATTGGCAAGAGTTGACAAAGTAGCCTTAGGTTACGGCAACGGCGTCGGCTTCCCTAGCGGCATGGCCGTACAGTCTCGCAGGCTGATGCTGTTTGCAGGTGCCGGCGTGGGGGCCTATGGGAATCTCTCCTTCGGGGACCCTTCAGGATGCGCGATGCGCCTTCTGTTACGGCCCGCCCGGCTTGCCGACGGCCCTGACCTGTGCCCCGCGGCAGGGTATGCTCAAGGCTTCGGTGATTCGAACTCCACTGACAGTGGGCTGACCCGGTTGCGGGGAAACTCGTAGCCGGAAGGAATGGACTGGGGCACAATGAAATGCCCCGGCTTGAAAAGAACCGCCTTTCCTTGCCGCAGGTCCGCGACGAGTCCTCGCCCCAGGTGCATGCCGCCGGACGACTGCTCGCCGGTGTCCTCCCCTAAGGCGTGGTCCCAGAAGGCGTACACCTTCTTCTTCGCGTGACCGCGGACCACCTCGAATCGGCAGATGAAGCCCTTATCCGTCCGCAAAGTGGGCAGGATGTAGGTGTGAACGACCTCGCCCCTGGTCCCGGGTCTGCCTTTAAG
>Ga0180434_10001951_pt1 | contig 28518 bp, 25 predicted proteins | sample SS_ome_7_FD_132453 | JGI IMG/M metagenome (GOLD analysis project Ga0180434, IMG submission 132453) | Hypersaline lake sediment archaeal communities from the Salton Sea, California, USA - SS_1_D_2 metaG | ecosystem: Environmental > Aquatic > Non-marine Saline and Alkaline > Hypersaline >... | reverse complement strand
GAAGTTTCTGGTTTCCGCGCGCACCCGCCTTACCGTGCCTTTGAAGTCCGGCGAAACTGTTCACGCTGCCGAGCGCAAATATATCGTACCATCCTCCACTGTTATACACGGGCACATTGATTCCCTCGTGTCTGCTCTCACAATCGAAAAAACTCCAGTACGTATCTTTCGTCGGATGTTGCAGCCATCGGTCCGCAATTTCCGGCGCGCCTCGATCCGCCAACCACCGCACCGCCATGTTCTCTCTAAACACGCCGCCTTGATAAGCGCATTGTGAGTAGAAATCGCTGCACGCAACGATCACAAACTGGCAGACAAGGTGCGGCGGATACGCGCCCGCCATCAGGTTCTGGGTTATGCCGAGCGCCGACGCACCGAACGTGCCGACCTTGCCGTCACACCACGGTTGTGCAGCCACCCACTCGACGGCATCGTACCCATCCTGATCAGTCCCCCATCCGTCGCTCTCGAACCCGTCATATTCACCTTCCGACGCAAACGTTCCCCGGACGTCCTGCGCTACCACCGCGTACCCCAGCTTGACGAGGTTCCTCGCAAACGGTGCCACGTTATCCTTGTTGTACGGCAGCCGCGTCAGCAGCGCCGGCCATCGACCCTCGTCGGCCGGCAGATACACGTCCGTGGCCAGACGAGTTCCGTCTCTCATCTCGACCATGTACGTCACCTTTGCAGGACCATCTTGCTGAGCATGAGACCGTGCAGAAGTGCCCGCGAATATGACTAAGGAAAGAACGATACCGAACATGACCGATTTGCGCATCGTCGCTACCTCCCTCCTACCGGGGTTGAAGCACACCTATCCACGAGCAGTCTGCGCTTGAAATACCACGGTAATCTCAAGCATGTCAAACGACCCTCTCACCGCCCGACGGTTGACCGAACCAGACACCACAAGGAGCTGCGCATGGCACAGAGTGCCGGAACCCCTTGTTCGCCGTCATATGGGATCCCGTGCAGTTCGCTGCCGCAGTTCACCCGACACCGTTCCCCCGACAAATTGAACAAGCTGTACTGCTTGACAATCGCACACTGTTCATAGTAGCATACGTCCCATAACGTGGCAAAACCGGCGGCATAGCCAAGTGGTAAGGCAGAGGTCTGCAAAACCTCTATTCCCCGGTTCGAATCCGGGTGCCGCCTCACGACCTTTTGGAATGCGTTTCAAGAGAGCGGCCGTCACGTATGGCCTAAGAGAACAGCATCTGAGCACACCTCAGTGAGCTCAGGGAAGTTTTTGTCGCCTCGTACACAGGGGCGAGTGGTGGAACGGTATACACGACGGACTTAAAATCCGTCGGCCTTTTTGGCCTTGAGGGTTCGAATCCCTCCTCGCCCACCACGCGCTTCGGAATCAGGTCCTGAGCGACTCTTGGTGCGCGACCGAGCTGCTGCGACAACATGGAGGACGCAGCGGACGCTCTCCAACCGCAATCCACCTCGAATCACGGGTGGAGACACGAACATGTACTTTGTGTCGGCGGCAGGAGCCCAGGCGAACCTGACGTTATGCCTGGAAGAACAACGGGTTGAATTGCGTTGTGTCCTGTAGCAGCTCGCTTGAGCAACGCGGATCCACGCGTCCCGCCAGGAAGGCTGCGCTTGGCGAGACCGTGGGGCACCAGGGGCCGTCGAATTATGGCTCTGCAGCGAGAAGGAGTTCAGAAAGGTGAGCGCGACCAAGGAGGAACAGCCGAAAAAACGACGACGAGGAAGGAGAAAACAGGAAACCCGGATTGGAGCCAGGATCAGGGAGCTGCGCAAGCGCCACGACCTGACGCTCGAAGAGCTCGCCGAAGAGATGGGATGTTCTGCCAGCTATTTGTCACGGCTCGAGCGCGACGTTTCTGCACCGACCCAGAGCCGGCTGGCAGCACTATGCAGGGTGTTCAAGTGCGACATAAGAACCTTGTGGCACCGGCCTGAAACCATCCCGGCTGAACCGCTGAAACCCGGCGATAGGAAGATCGTTTTCTCCTCGGACCGAAAGAGAAAACTGGAGCTTCTGACAGACTGCGTCACCGGAAATCCGCGCATCGAGGTCGGTATTCTGACGGTCGAACCTCGAGGCCAGGCAACGCCACGGGACTCACGGAACGGGGAAATGTTGCTGCTGGCTCTTTCGGGCAAACTCGAAATCGAGGTTGGCGCCGACCGGTACACGCTGACCGAGGGGGATGCGATCCATTTTCAGACCGTGATCCCGCACAGTTATTTCAACAGTTCAAACGAGGATGCGAAGGTGCTCATCTGCGCAACGCCACCCGCACCGGAACTGTTCGAACGAAGATATTGAGCCGTCTCAACACGACGTCGGATCCCACACCCGACAGGGCAACGAGTTGGCTGTAGCGACGCGCAGGGGACCGACGAAATGCGGAAAATCGGATCGGAGAGCATCCACGAGGACAAGAAAGGCAGGTATGTGGCGATGACTAAGCAGTCAATTGACGAGGGTATCGGGTACCAGATAAAGGAGCTCAGACGACGGCAGCATATGACGTTGGAACAACTCGCCGAAAAAATCAACTGTTCGCCGAGCTATCTCTCTCGGATGGAACGAGGCGCTTCCATACCCACCATAGACAGGATCGGCGCACTGTGCGAAGCGCTCAATTGTTCGGTTACGGAACTTTTCGGCGAGCGCGAGAGCGGCGCCAGATTCGTCAGTGCAAAGGCCAGACAAGTGGTGGTGTCCAAAGACGGAAACACCAAGCTCGAACTGGTCACGGATTGCCTCAATGCGAATCCGCGAATGGAGATAGGGGTACTGACCCTTGAGCCGGGCGCAGCGCCGGAAAAGCGGAAGATCTCCAGCGGTGAGACCGTCATTCTGGTGCTTTCCGGCCAGATAGAGGTCGAGCTTATCGACAAGAAATACGGTTTGAAGCGGGGCGAATCGCTGCATTTCGAGAATACGCTGCCGCACAGGTACTACAACCCGGGCAGAGCATCTGCGCAAGCGATTCTCTGCGTGATCCCGCCCGAGTCGCGGTTCACCGAAGGCTGAGCAAACACAGGGTGCGCGTTGCACCTCCCGTTTGCCACGATTTGTCCCACACTCGGCGTGCGTGTAGCGCCGCCGTAGAGGTGCCGGCAAAGTGTGACAGCGCGGCACATAAGAGCGGGTCGGAGCCGAGTGGGAACCGGTCACGGGTGCAAGCGCGCGCCTGAGACTACCCCGATGGTCGCGTGGCCTTAGTGATGCCCGTCACCTGGAGCACGACCGACGGAAGCTGCTGCCGTGACAACGCAACACGACGCGACCACCAATGAGGAATCTCCTGAGCGCGTTTCCTCGGTTTTGAAGACTCTATGGAAAGACGTGACGCTTTTATATGGGCTCTTTTCATTTCTCCTGTTGTGCTTGAAAATAGAACGGCATAGAGTACGAGCTAATATAGAGTACGAGCTAATAAGGACGTATTCGCAATATAGTGCCGCAGGAGTCCGAGACGACAGGTGCAACGACTCCGACGATACGTGTTGTACCTCACGTGAGCGACTGGATCCGACGGGCTCCCTGCTGACAGGCCGGCGGGCTGCCGCAAGCGAGCGGACCGTCTCCACATAGAAGGAGGACGTGACATCGATGGGTAAGAAGACGAAACCAGAAGAACCTACCGTATATTTCGCCGAATCGCGTGTACGCAAGTGGCACTACGATCATTCCGTTCCCGCTAAACTTGAAGAGCTCATCGCACGGATAGGTCTATCGAGGTACATCGAGCCCGGTGACTACGTTGCGATTAAGATGCATCTCGGCAGCCCCGGCGCGTTCAAGATTGTGCGGCCGAATTTCGTGAGAATGATCGCCGACGCCGTTAAGGAGGTGGGCGGCAAACCCTTCGTCACCGACTCAGTCCGTATGATGGGGTTGGAGTATCTCGAGAATGCAAACCGTCTCGGGATAAACCAATCGTCACTTGGTGTCCCGGTGGTAATCGCTGACGGGCTCTACGGTCGAGACGGCGTCCTCGTAAAGGCCGGACCGCTCCTCGGCAAGACTACCGTTGCATCTACCATATACGATGCGCCTGCGATGATCGTCGTGACCCATGCCAAAGGTCATCTCGAAGCCGGGTACGCCGGCGCCATGAAAAACCTTGCGATGGGCGCAATATGCACCCGCGACCGCAGCGGCTCAACACGGTACACCCGCGGACGAATGCATGCGCTTGACCACAAATCCATCATATGGCGCGAGGAATCCTGCATCCTCTGTGGCAACTGCGAAGCAATATGTCCGTTGGGAGCCATCAAGGTCGTCGATAAGAAAGTCGTACGCGACACACAACAGTGCTGGCTCTGTCTGCGCTGTGCTCGCGTGTGTCCTACCGGTGCGCTCGTCGGCACGATGAAACAGGAGGAGTTCCAACTGGGACTCGCCGAAAGCGTGCGAGCCGTGCTCAAGACGTTCGACAAGGAAAAGATTGTATATTTCAACTTTGCCATGGATGTTCAGCCGGAATGCGACTGCATGCCGGCCGCCGACAACGCGGTTGTGGCCGACCAGGGGATATTCGTTTCGGACGATATCGTTGCGATTGACCAGGCCACATACGATATGATCCGTTACGCGGCACCGCTGCCTCAAAGCGCAGCCGCCGACCGCAAACTCAAGAAGGGCGAAGACATACTCGGAGGAATCAATACAAGCGCCAAACCGGAACTGCTCATAAACAAGTGCGCACAGTACCGGCTCGGCTCAAAACGCTATCGGCTCATCAAGGTCGCACACAAGAGGCGGACCACGCGGCGCAAGTGACGTGGTAAGAGCACTGCCTCTGGGTCGTCCTAATGCGGCGTGTACAAAAGCTCGCGGGAAGCACCTACCGAAAAAATGTCTTGACAAGCGGGAGGTCTTTAGTTATAATAAGAGACGTTCGGGTGCAAAGGGCTGTACAGGACATGTGCACCGCGATATGTGTGCCGGCGCAACCGTATGTTGACCGATATCATCATCCGGAACTCGCGTGCTGGCAAGCGACTATGCAGAATCGAACGCGAAATGGCAGGCGGATGTTGCCTGATAGCAACATTGGGACACTCAGCGAGGTGGGCTTACAGTAGAGGAGCAGATGTATCTAAGGTGTTCCAAAGCGTTTTGCAACAACCAGTTACACTTTTTCTGGGAGACATCTACAGCATATCGTGAGTTGTGGCACGAAAGTTGCTCTTTCACTCGAGCAAGTGATATGCTGTATCTAGGAGGGTGGTAACCAAACGTGGGCATAGCGTGTGTGCGCTTCGTCGGGTTTTACTCCCCCAATGATTTGGGGGAACGGGGAAAGGATTTGGTAGAGCTATGAAGAAGACGCTGGTAGTAGGGGTTTGTGGGATATTTGCTGCTGCGATGTTATTCAGCGGGTCCGCGTCCGCAATAATCATCGACGCCTTAAGCCTGTCCGAACTCGAGGATCTCATTCCGACCGACGTGGTCGGTGACGGAACAGATGTGCCGGTTATAGGTGGCGGCGTGCAGGGTGTGGACGGCCAGCCGTTCTGGGCAGACGCTAACGGCGTCGTCTCGGATGGCGACGACGAGATAATCGTGGGCGATACGTTCGACATCGTCCTCGGCCCATGCACCGACAACGACGATAATTACAATCCCAAAGCGGGCGAACCATCAACCACTCCGGATATAGATGCGTTGCTGATGACGGTGACGTTCGACGTTTCTGGCGGCGAAGCGCTGCTACCGGTTACCCTGTCGGGCGATGGCGCGTCTGATACGCTCAATGCGGCCAATTTCGACTTTCTGTCAGATCTGGGATTTGCACCGGGCGGCGGCGGTGACTCGTTCAATCCCGCCGCGGACGACCTTGTCGGCGCTTTCCTCATCACCGACACTGATTTCAACGCGGGTAACGGAGTAGATATCGGCGATTTCGTGCTCGACGTCGCTGGCTGGACTGAGGACTACATGAGCCTTTACCGCATTGACTTGTTCGGTGTCGATCAGAGTTACGAGTACACGAGCCTGACTGGCGGCGGCGAGATCATCTCTGGAGCATCCAACTCGGCGGGCGGCTACCTCGTTCCCGAACCGGGTTCAATGGTCGTGATTGGCGGAGTCCTCCTCGGGCTTGCTTGCAAGAGACGCCGCTAAGTGGCATTGACAGGATCGCGGGAGTTTACCCGCGTGAACTGAGTGAATGGAGCGCCACGGGAATCACTTCCCGTGGCGCTTGGTTTTTCTATCCGAAACGGCTCTGGATAGGTGCCGGGCCATCCCGACTGAATATCTCGTTATCCTTGAGCGACTGCGCCTCGCCGAACCTGCACAGCGTCACCCATCCTCGCACTCATTTTCCATTCGCGAACAGCGTCTGCGCGATAAGCCCGGCAATGGGAGGAAAGAAAAACGTGCTCGCCAGACGGACGAACGTGAACTTCCAGCCAAGTATCCCGACCTCCATCGGCAGCCGGGCCACCGCCCACAGCGACCAGCCGGTGAGAAACGCCACCATGGTCCCGACGCCGGCTCCGGTGCGCAACAGTCCTGCGACAATAGGCAAGCTCACGTAAGGGCCTCCCGGCGCAAGACCGCCGGCGATCGTCCCGATCAGTATCCCGCGCATACCCGACTCCGTCCCCACCCATCTCGACAGGAGATCACGCGGCAGTAATACCTGGACCATACCGGCCACAATAAACGCGAAAATCAATAACGGCAGCACCTCCACGGTCATCCGCACGGCCGATCGCATCCCAGCAATTTGTTCCCCCTGCCCTCTGCTGTAACCGATGAACACCAAAACCGCCGCCAGCAATCCCATCAACACCGTTGGCACCACCATCGCGAAGCTCCTTTTCAACTGCTCAGGCACAGCTCATCTCCCCTATCGCCTAGCGCCGCCACATTTCAGTCTCGAATCCTGCTAGAGTCCTCGTCCAGGGGTACCCGAACGTGAGCACGCTCTCGTCTCCGCTGGCGCAGCTGGTCGAATACCACCGCCGCAATGATCACAATGCCGAGCGGTACCAGCTGCCAGTTTGCCGATACCCCGAGCAGCACGAGTCCGTTGCGCAGAACACCCATGAGAGCCGCGCCGATCACCGTGCCGAGCACGGTGCCGCTCCCACCTGCAAGGCTGGTGCCGCCGACGATCACGGCGGCGATAACGTCCAGCTCGTTCGTAATACCCGAATTGGGTTGAGCAATGCTCAGATGTGACGCTGTCGTTATCCCCGCAAAACCGGCCAGCACGCCGCATAGTGCATAGACGAGAAGCTTGACGTTGTCAACGTATATCCCGGACAGTCGCGCTGCCTCGTCATTGCCACCTACAGCATAGATGTGCCGTCCGAGCCTCGTCCGGCTAAGAAACAGCGCGCCACCACCCGCTATCACCACCATGCACACCACCGGCACCGGGACGATCCATATGCGGCCTTGGCCGAGGAAGAGAAACTCGTCCGGCACTTCTGTAGGCCAGCCGCGCGTTATCACGTACACAAGGCCACGCGCGATGCTCATCATACCGAGCGTCACAATGAACGGGGGGATACCGACTTTGGCCACGATCAGACCGTTAACGATGCCGCAGACGAGACCCGTAGCCAGCCCCGTCACCATCCCGGCCAGCACCACGAGATGCGCGTCCGTATGAGGTGGCAGCCCGAGCATACATTTCGCAGCCACGCACCCCGACAGTGCAAGCACCGACCCGACCGACAGGTCGATACCGCCGGTCAGTATCACCATGGTCATGCCTACTCCCATCGTGGCGAACATCGAGAACTGACGCGCAACGAGAAGCAGGTTTTCAACCTCGGCAAAGCCCAGAGCTCTCACCGCCAGTGCAAGGCTCAAACCGACGAGCACGAGCAATACGCCCATCTCTCGCACGGCAAATGCGCGCATCTTAAGTCTGCGAGCTGCTCCGAAAAGGTTCATAGGTGCGGTATGCTGCTCGGCGTCCACACGATATCAAGCACGCATCAGGGAGTGTAATCCTGGGTGCCCAAGAACTGGATAACATTATCGGCGGTTATCACCGTGACGCCCGTGTCTATGATCTCGGACTCCGGTTTGAGACCTCGATTCGCTTGAATGAGAATCTTGACACATCGGTACCCCATTTCGCGCGGTCGCTGCGCGACGGTAGCCTCTATCACTCCCTCTTTGATGAACTGCAGGCATATCGGTGTATCGTCAAACCCCACTATGGTCACCTGGCCGACCTTCCCCGCCTGCCTCACCGCCCGGGCCGCACCCGGTCCGCCCGAAGCATTGGCGCCGAAAAAGGCCGTGAGGTTCGGGAACCGCGACAGGATACTCTCGGCAACGGTGGTCGCTTGCTCCTCGTCGTCGTTGTTCGTCTGAAATGCGACCTCTTCGATACCCGGATACTGCGCGATCGCCTCGCGAAAACCGGCTACCCGTTCGTTGAGATTCAAGGAACCGAGACCGCCGGTGCTGATCGCCACGGTGCCCTCACCGTCGATGTACTCCGCCAACAGCTCGCCCGCAAGCTTCCCCGCCTCGGTGTTGACCGTGCCGACATACGCGAGCCTCTTGCTGTCAGGTGCGTCGGAATCCAGCGTCACGACCGGTATACCGCTCTCCACCGCACGATTGATGACCGGGACGACCGCCGTAGGATCGTTCGGCGCAATCGCTATACCTGCCACCCGCCGCGCGATAAGCCCCTCCATGATAGCGACCTGGCGTGCGACATCGATCGTCTCCGGCCCGACGAACAGGCCGTCCACACCCTCTTCCGCCGCAGCGTCACGCAGCCCCTTCTCCGTGGCAGCCCAGTACACATGCCCGACGGATTTCGGAATGAGCGCATAGACCGGTTTGGACTCGTCTTCCTTAACGCACCCGGCCGACGTCAGCACGAGCAGCGCTAACGGGACTATGAAGATAAACCCGCCCCTCTTCATAAGGTCTCTACTCTCCCTTACCTCCAGGACATGTCATGCGAGCGCCTGTTGCCCGCCTCCCGGACCACAAGTGAACCGAAGCTAACTATACCCGCGAGCACGCGGACTGTCAAGAAAGCTCGTCGCAGAAGTGAGACCGACCCGGCCCATCTTCGACGGGCGCGCCTTCACGGCTGCACCCGAGACGGCTCCGCTAGAGGAGAAAGATCTAATTAGGGCCAGGGCGGCGCAGGCGCACGGTACGACCAGCGATAGATTCACCCGGCGATTCGGCTTCGCTCCGTCAACCAACCTGTACGGTGGTCCTTCCGGCGATCGCCTGCCGCTGACCGAGGGCTGCCCCCTAAAATTCCTCTTGAAATAATGCGAGAAATGTGATAGAGTGTATCCAACAAGGGAGAAGACAAAAAAATCCCTGCCTTGCTCGTGAGGAACCAAATATAAATGACCCAACAGTCATCGAATGGGAGTCCAAGATTGGCGAAAGGGATGACACGCCGCCACGTCGCGGATCTCTGAACTTTCCTTGAGGACACCCCCCTTTACAACAAGGGTTAGAGAATATAGCGTTTCCCACGGCAGTTGGTGGGGATTTTTATTATCTGCGGCACAACGCGACGGCCGGGGTCGAACGGTTGATGGGTGCGCGTAGCACTGTTGCTGTCGGATTACCACACACTCCCGGCAACTTCCCGAGCGTCAAATGCCGGTGGTGCGGAGGAGCGGTTCAATGGCGTACAAGATGATACAGGTCGGCACCGGCGGATTCGGCACGTGCTGGTGCGAGCAGTTCCTGCCGCCGAACATCAACGATTCGCTGATCGAGGTCGTCGCGGCAGTCGATATAAACCCGGAAGCGTTGCAGAACGCGCAGAAGTTTCTCGGTCTCCCGGCGGACAAGTGTTACACCGATTTCCGGAAGGCGTTTGACGAGAACCGGGCGGACTTCTGCACAATAGTGGTGCCTCCAGCGCGCCACGAGTCGGTGGTGGATGCGGCGCTGGCGCACGACATGCATATTTTGTCCGAGAAGCCCATAGCCGACACGCTTGCGGGCTCCGTCCGTATTGCCAACAAGGTCAAGCACGCGGGCAAGAAGATGGGCGTCACCATGAGCCACCGGTTCGATCAGGAAAAGACCACCTTGCGGACGGAACTGCGCTCAGGCCGGTACGGAGCGCTCGACTATCTGGTGATGCGATTCACGTGCGACTGTCGCCGGTTCGGCACATGGGGTGCATTTCGCCACGAGATCCCCGACACGCTGATGGTCGAGGGTGCCGTCCATCATCTCGACATCCTCGCCGATATGGCGGGAGCAGCATGCCGTACCATATACGCCCGGACATGGAACCCGCCGTGGGGCGAGTTCGCGGGCGACTCTCAAGGGCTCGTGTTGATGGATTTCAAGAACGATACCCATGCGACCTACGAAGGGGCGAAGACCAACGCCGTGGGTCTGAACGGATGGGGGCACGAATACATTCGCGCTGAGTGCGAGAAAGCAACGCTTATTCTCGACCGACGTCGTCTGGAACGCTTTGCCCATATCCCGAGCAGCCAATGGGCGACCGGCCGGGAGGGAGAAGGTGAAGTCATTCCTTTGCTCGACCAGCCGAAATGGGCCAACGCATGGCTCATCGAGAAGTTCGTCTGCTGGCTCGACGGCGGCGAGCCGATGGAGACCAACGTCGAGGATAACCTCCAGTCGGTGGCCCTGATCTTTGCAGCGATTGAGAGCAATCTCAAGCGCAAGCCCGTGGACGTGCAACGTTTTTTGGCGAGAGCGCGACGCGAGGTCGATGCCGCCACCTGATGCGGCGACGGTGAGGTCTCTCAGGCAAAATGGTCGTTCACCTTTTCTCTCCACCACCACGGAGATCGCCCGGGGCGGATAGATCCTTCACGAAGGAAATAAGAACAGCCTGATACCGCTCCTTTTTGTGGCGCGCCTGTTGCGAAGCTGCCGCCCTTTTGATAGAATGAATCCTGACAAGGTGATGTGGGGCAATTCGCGGTAACCACGGGCTGTAAAGATATGGTGCTTCTTTATCCGCTGAGATTTGAGGAGATCCTTAAGGAAAAGATCTGGGGTGGGCGGAGACTTGCCGATCTGTTCGGTAAGCCGCTACCGCCCGATGCGTTGATCGGTGAATCATGGGAGATCTCGGACCGTGAAGGCGATCAGAGCGTCGTGGCGGACGGCCCGCTGAAAGGCGCGACGTTGCACGAGCTTACCGTTCAACACGGCGAGCGGCTCGTCGGAAAGGCTGCGCTCGCGAAGGGCAGATTTCCGCTTCTCTTCAAGATAATCGATGCCGGGCAGCGGTTGTCCGTTCAGGTTCATCCAGGCGATGAACTGGCTATCAGGTATAACGAACCTGATCCCGGCAAGACCGAGATGTGGTACGTGCTGGCTGCTGAAGATGGTGCGCAACTCATGCTCGGCCTGCAACCCGGTGTCGGCAAACAGGAGTTCCGGGAAGCGGCGGAAGCCGGCCGACTTGAGCAACAGCTCAACTATGTTACCGTGAAGGCAGGCGATGCGTTCTTCCTGCCCGCTGGCTCCGTTCACGCCATAGGTGCCGGTATCGTGCTCGCTGAAATCCAGGAGAACTCCGACCTTACATACAGAGTATATGACTGGGGTCGTGTGGGTGCTGACGGCAAACCGCGCGAGCTGCATCTCGATAAGGCGTTGACTGCTATAGACTTTGATGTGCCCTGCCTGCAACGGACGGGGGGTGTCACGGTGACGGAGGGCGACAACAGCCGTACCGTTCTTGCGGCATGCCGTTACTTCGCAACCGAGATTGTCGACGTTGCCGCCAGCTATGCAGCAGAGTGTACGGGACACACGTTTACCATTGTCTTCTTCGTGCAAGGCAGTCCACGCCTGCTTTGGGAGGGCGGCGAGCTCGAGGTGCGCGTAGGTGAGTCGCTGCTGATACCGGCCGAACTCCTTGAGTGGCGTGTGGAGGGGCCAAGCAGATTCCTGAAGTTCTACGTACCTGACCTTATAGAGGACATTGTCAAGTCCCTTGCCGAACGAGGTATTTCCGCACGGAGGATCAAGGAGCTCGGCGGAGATCCAGTTGAGGGTGACGTAGCGGCGGCGCTCAGCCGATGGGAGGCTGCACGCGAGAGCCCTTGATCAGGGCAGGGGAGGCGGTAGCAGGTGCGCGAAGAGGGCATTGTGGTCGAGTCTCATGGGGACCGCGCGACAGTCCGCGTGGAACGGAGCGCAGCGTGCAAACACTGTTCTGCCCGAGCGTTATGCAGACCGTTCGGCGATACGGCGAACATCATGACGGTGGCGAATACCTGCGGCGCTTCGGCGGGACAGCGTGTGGCAGTCGCCATAGAGCCGGAACGGCTGGTCAAGAACTCGCTCGTGCTTTACGGCATTCCCCTCCTGGCGGTTATTGCGGGTGCAGGTGCGGGCGCTTACATCGGTCGCGCACTGATAGGTACCGCCGCGATGGACATCGGCGCTATACTAGGTGCCGGAGCGTGCCTCGCGATGGCGCTCATTGTCATCTATATGGTGGACAGGACCGCAGCGAGAAACGCCGCCAGCTTGCCCCGTATAGTTGAGATACTCGAAGAATAGTCGATATGTCTATGTAGTAAGAGCGTTGTGCGTAAACGATAGAACGAGAAGGGAATCGCAGCTGTGACGTTGGAGCAGCTTTTACAAAAGCTTCGAGCCGACGAAAAGTTCGTGCGGAACGTCACCGAGTGGCGCGAGATTGAAGAGCGACCAGCCCGATACGGCAAACTGCCTCAGGAGATCGACCCGCGGCTTGCCGATGCGATGAAGAAGAAGGGTGTACACAACCTGTACATTCATCAGCGGCAGGCTTTCGACGCGACACTCCAGGGGAAAAACGTGGTCGTCGTGACCCCGACGGCTTCCGGCAAGACGCTCTGTTATAACCTGCCGGTTCTGCACACGATTCTGACCGATAAGAAAGCTCGCGCGATGTACCTGTTTCCGACCAAGGCGCTTTCCCACGACCAGCTCAACGAGCTGCACCTGCTTATCAGCTATGTGGATGAAGATATACGCACCTACACGTTCGACGGGGACACCCCTACATCTGCGCGAAAAGCTATACGCAAGGCCGGTCATATCGTGCTGACGAACCCGGATATGCTCCATACCGGCATCCTGCCTCACCATACGCTGTGGATCAAGCTGTTTGAGAACCTGCGATTCGTGGTTATCGACGAGATACACCATTACCGAGGCATATTCGGCAGCCATGTGGCGAACGTTATTAGACGGCTCAAGCGTATCTGCAGTTTCTACGGGTCAAAGCCGCAGTTCATTATGTGTTCGGCCACCATAGCGAACCCGCAGGAGCTTGCAGAAAAGGTTGCCGGAGAGAAAGTCACTCTGATAGACGACAACGGCTCGCCTGCGGGGAAGAAACATTTCATTCTGTTCAACCCGCCGGTGGTGAACAAGGAACTCGGCATCCGCAAGTACGTGGTGCAACAGGCGGGCGAGCTGGCGCGCGACCTTCTCGTCGGAGATATACAGACACTCGTTTTCGCCAGGAGCAGGTTGCGTGTGGAGGTGCTTCTCAGGACGCTGCAGGAGCGTATGAGGAAGCTCGGCAAACCTGATCGGCTTGTGCGCGGTTATCGCGGCGGTTATCTGCCGCTTGAGCGACGCGAGATAGAAAAGGGGCTGCGCGACGGCACAATCATGGCGGTGGTGAGCACGAACGCGCTCGAGCTCGGTATTGACATCGGTTCGCTCGATGCCTGTATCCTCGCGGGCTACCCCGGCACGATAGCGAGCACGTGGCAACAAGCGGGACGGTCCGGCCGGCGCTCGGACGTTTCGGTGGCGATTCTGGTAGCATCGAGCGCGCCTATCGATCAGTATATGATAAACCATCCCGCGTACTTCTTCGAACAATCGCCCGAACACGGGATAATCGACCCGAACAACCAGTTTGTCTTGATGAGCCACGTGAAATGTGCCGCTTTCGAGCTCCCGTTCGAAGACGGCGAGGTTTACGGGTTGGACGCGACCTCGACGCGACATATTCTCTCCTATCTGGAGGAGCACGGGGTGCTTCGTCATGCCGGAAAACGATGGCACTGGATGGCCGAGACCTACCCCGCCGAGGGGGTCAGCTTGCGGACGGCATGTCCCGAAAACGTCGTGATAATCGATACGAGCCCCAAGGCCGACGTAATAGGGGAGGTGGACTATTTCAGTGCGCCCGCCATCGTGCACGAGGGCGCAATTTATCTTCATGGCGGCCGCCAGTTTACTATCGAACGGCTCGATCTCGACGATAAGAAGGCGTATGCAAGGGAGGTGGATGTCGACTACTACACAGACGCTGAGGTCAAGGTCGCTATTCGGGTGCTTAACGTCGAGAGACAGACGGCGCTTCCTGACGGCCAGAAGGCCGAAGGCGAGGTCAGTGTGACGTGGCAGCCCACCATGTACAAGAAGATCAAGTTCGGCACGTATGAGAACGTCGGCGACGGCAGGATCCATCTGCCGGAAACTACGATGCACACCCGTAGTTATTGGGTGGAGTTCTCAGAAAGGGCTGTTGCAGACCTCAAACAGGATAACATAGATGTCGCCGGGAGCCTCCAGGCACTTTCGAACGTGCTCGTGAACGTCGCGCCGGTCCTGATCATGTGCGATCCCAGCGACATCCGTGCGCAGGCTCGAGTAGCAGATCCGTTCACACAGCGGCCTGCAGTGTACCTGTACGAATGTTACCCGGGCGGCGTGGGGTACAGCGCGAAGATGTTTGCCGGTCACGATCTCCTGTGCGATGCCGCGCGCGATCTGATAAAGGGGTGCTCGTGCGGTGCCGGATGTCCTTCGTGTGTCGGACCCGTGCTCGAGGTTGGTGAGACGGGCAAAGCCGGCGCGCTCAAACTCCTTGACGCCATCGGGTGTGAGCAGCCGTTGCGACCCCGGCCCCCTCAGTCCGCGTCCGGCGACGAGCGATCTGAGGATAGAAGGGCATAGGTATACCACGACAGGTTTGCAGTAACCTGCTTACACCAGCGCTCAAAACGCGAGAACCGCCAGTGCTTCGTTTTCTCAGACTTGGAAGCGAGCAATACATCATCAAGAAGAACCGGCTCAACCGGTGCTTCTACCGGCTACTGGGAAGCCACGGTTTACTGCCCAAGATGTCCTGGTATCACGTACTCAGACGAGTTGACCGCCTCAAACCTGATAGGAGGCAACCGCTGCTCGTTCTTGATGCCGGTTCCGGGTCGGGAGGATGCGCTTTCGCTTTGCGCAGAACGCGACGGCGGGCTTTCCTCGTATGCCTTGACGCTGTATGGGAGCGTCTTCGTGAGTGCAAAACGATCCAACGCCACTGCCGAGTGTCCGGTATCACGCTGGTACTTGCTGACCTGCAGCACCTGCCCTTCTCTGGAGCGTTCGACGTCGTTTACAGTATTGATACACTTGAACACATTCCCGACGACATCGGGGCTCTTAGAAACCTGCGCGACGCACTCAGAGATGACGGCGTATTGATTCTGCATGTCCCGCGGAGCCGGTTTGAACAGAAAACGATTCTTCCTGTGGCGAGAAAGATCCCTCGCCATGTCTGTGAGATCGCGACGAATCATGTTCGAACCGAGTACTTAGACGAAGAGATTCGCCAGAAGCTTCTCGAAGCCGGATTTGCGGTCCAGGAGTTCGGCTACGCCCAAGGCACGTTGGGTAGGCTCGCATTTGAGATTAACTCGCTCTGTCTCACTCGCCTCAATATCCGCAACGTACTCGCTATGCTGACGTATCCGCTGACGACTATACTCGGCTACTTGGACGCGATCCTTCCGCACAGGACAGGGAACGCCTTTGTCATCGTCGCAACGAAACCCGGGCATGGCAACGTGCGACGTTAACCAGCGTTACGGCGGGCTGCATTTGCGCAACCGTTCAATCTCCTCGATTGTGTACCTGCGCCCTTTGTTCATGCCTGGGCATCGCTCCGCTGCCCTGTTCCAACTTTGTTCGTTATCGGTCACATAGTCCCAGAACGGCCAGCTCATGCATGTCAGCGGTTTGAACGCGTGGATTACGCAGCCGTCGCGGTAGAATGGACAGTACTGGTTCGGGAGGAGTTTCACGATGAGTTTGCCGCGCGAGTCCACCGTAACGTACCGTTCCTCGAACGTTGCCCGATCCATACCCAACCCTTCGTTCATGCGGGGGATATCTTCCTCGTGCAGGAACACGTCACCGTACCATGTGGTGCAGCACCGGCCGCATTGCTGACACTCAAACCTCAGTACGGCTGATTCGTAGAACTTCTTTTCCATACGTCAGTCCTGCCTGTTTCTGTCTGTGCTTCCGCAACCCGCCTGCTGCTACCCCTTGACAGCCCCTAACCGTATCCCTTCGACGAAGAATCGCTGCCCGATGACAAACAGCACGATCATCGGCACAATCATCATGAACGAGGCCGCCATAACCAGATTGTACTCGATTTTCATGAAGGATTGAAAGGCATAGAGTGTCAGCGGTAATACCTTGAGATCCTCGCTGAACGTCACGATGAACGGCCAGACGAAGTTGCGCCACGTTCCCATGAACGACAGTATTGCAAGCGTCGTGAGTGCAGGTCTGCTCATGGGTACGATGACGTTCACGAAAATGCCCCAGTAGCCACACCCGTCCATCATGGCCGCCTCCTCGAGATCGCGTGGGAGCCCCCTCATGTACTGTCTGCACAGAAAGGTGCCGTACGCGGTGAACATCAAGGGGATAATGAGCGCCTTGTACGTATCGAGCCAGTTAAGATATTTCAGCACCACGAAGTTCGGCAGCATCGTCACGGTAACCGGAATCATCAGTGTCGCCAGATAGAGCAAGAACACTTTATCCCGGCCGGGCCAGCGAAGTCGCGAGAAGGCATATCCGGCCATCGCGGAGGTGATCACCTGACCCAGCGTAACCACAATTGCCACAAACGTGCTGTTGAAATAGCTCAGGCTGAAGTTGACCCTGCGGAACACCTCCGCGTAGTTGTCCCATCTCAGGCTTCCTTCCGGCAGCCATCTCAGCTGTCCCGAGATGGTCTCGGAATACGTCTTGAGGCTCGTGGAGAGCATCCACAGGAGCGGCAACAGCATCGTCGCGGTGACGGTAACGAGCACGGCATAGAGAAGAGCGCGTCTGACGGCACGAACCATACGTCGTCGTGACCGTTTGACCGACCGAGCGGTAGTCTCAGACATACTGGATGCGCCTTTCGCCGAACCGCCAGGTGAGCAACGTGCAGCCGAATACCATGATGAACAGGAACCATGCGGCCGCGGCCGCCGCACCCATCCGAAACTCGAAGAAGGCCGTGCTGTAAATGTAGTAGCCGATCGTCGTGGTGGACTCCTGTGGGCCTCCTTCAGTCATCACATACGCCATCTCGAACCCGCCTTGCAACCCGGCGATCACCCCCATGATGAAGATGAAAAAGGTGGTTGGTGCAAGCAGCGGCCACGTGATATATCGGAACCGGCGCCAGGCGCCAGTCCCGTCGATGTCGGCCGCCTCGTATAACTCGGGCGGGATGCTCGTCAAACCAACCAGGAAAAGCAGCATGGTCGGCCCGCCCATCGACATCCACGTCATCATCACGATCAGCGCGGGTTTTGCCCAGTAGAAGAGCCCCACACGTTCGCCCGTCGCAGGGTTTGTGACCTCGAACGCGCCGGTCAACCAGCCGGGTGGGTCGGCGAACCCGATCTGCCTCAGTGCCTGGTTGAGCAAGCCCCAGTCGGTGTTGTATATCCACTTCCACAGCAGGAAGATGGCTATCCCGCTTACCACACTTGGGAGATAGAATATCGTTCGGAACAGCACGAATCCTCGCAGCTTGTTGTTCAGTACCATCGCCAGCAGGAGCGCGCACACCATGGTCAGCGGCAGCCCGAGCAGGAACACCAGCGTGTTCGAGAAGTAGTACCAGAAATCCCTGTTCGTCAGGAGATCGCTGAAGTTGTTGAACCCGACAAACTCCATGGTGTTGGTGAACGTGTCCAGGTTTGAAAACGCGATAATCAACGAGTACACCACGGGAAAGGAGGTGAACACGAGAAACCCGGTCAAGTTCGGTGCGAGAAAACACGCAGCCGCCAGCGATTCTCGGACACTGGACGCGGGACGAACAAGCACCGTTCTCGACCCTCGCTTGCGTCTGCGGATCCAGGCCACGACGCCACCTCCGATGGTTCCCACGCAGATACAGGTACCGATAATGTTCCCGTAGAGGTGCCTCCATCGACCTGCGGTGGGATCGAGCGCCTCGTCGAGGAGATTCGTAAAGAGCTTGTGCACCTCGCGCGCCCAGTTTTGTGGTGCCAGCACGCCCATCTCGACCCGTTCCTCGATCACGGTGAACTTAGTGGTGATGTACGACATCGGCACGTACGGCGTATAAGGCGGTGGTTTGCCCAACTTGAGCTGCTGGTACAGCATGCTAAGTTCGGCTCGTATTTCCGCCTCGTGCCGCTGTCTTTCGTCCGCGCTCAGGGTACGCCACTCGCGAGCCGCCGTGTCGGCAAGTTCGGCGGGGCTTTTCCCGAGAAGCGGATTTGGCTTGCCGTCCGCTGACGCCCGCTCCTTGATCCGGGCGCACATGCGCGACTGAACTTCCGGAAATGAAGGATCGAAGGTCGCCCACTCTTCAATCTCGTAGTACCTCACGCCGCTGTAGGCATCGCCGCCGGTATGGAGGATCTTGCCATACTCTCTGCTGCACAGGTATTTAAGGAACTTGAAGGCCGCTTCCGGGTGGCGGCAATCACGCGATATGATCGTTGTCCGTCCCGCAACCCGGCACCGGTACTTGTCCCGGAGCTCGTCCGGAAACCGGGGAAACGGAGCGTAACCGTAGTGGATCGACGGACCCGTGAACGAGAGTATCCATCGGTCACCGAGACACATCCCGACGTTCCCTGTACCGAACATCTGCATGGCAAAGAACCTCTCGGTAGAGGCTGCACCGACCAGCGAGTCAGCCTTGCTCGGGCACAGCCGCTGACCGTCCTCCTGTTTCTGATAGAGCATACCGACAGCCTTGAACCCTTGCCTCGATTCGTGCATATCCGCCGCGCTCCGTTTCATATTCGGCGTGAAGTAGTCGCCCCCTGCAGCAAGCACAAACGCGTCAGGCCACGGGGGTATCATGGCGAACGTCAGGTATATCCCGGTTCGCGGGTCTCTCACCGACAGTTGCTTCGCCTTCTCAAAGAACTCGTTCATGTCCCAGTCCGGGGACGGATACGCGACACCCCATCTGTCGAACACGTCCTTGTTGTATACGATATGGGCGCCCGCAACGTTCGTCGGTGTCGCGTAGAACCGGTCCTGATACATTAGTTGCGGCAGTTGAGCATCAAAGAAGAGATCTTTGGTTATCGGGTAGACGAGCAGTCGGAGCTTCTCAGCCTCGGGCGAGTCGGCGAAGTACCGCCGGTTGAGTTCAACGACTCTCTTGTTGTACTCGAACAACGGTGTGAGAATATATTCTTCCGGTAGGGGATTGTCCGCAGGGAGGTCGTCCGCGATGCTTCTCGAAGCCAGAATTTCGCGATTCTGTCGGACGAGCCCCGCGTTCTGTTTGATGACGAGATTGTTGTCCTCTTTGATGAACGGGGTGATATCGAGGGCGGCTCCCTGTGCGGCGAACTGGTCGAACTGTTGTCTGTCGTACAAGTCGATAAGGTCCGGGCCTCGCCGGCCGCTGATCTGTATCATCGCCTTCTCAATATTTCTCCTCCCGTAATCCCATACCACATGGATGTCCGGGTTCAGACGCTCAAACTCCGCTATCTGATCCGCCCGAACAGGGTTACCATCCGTTACCCATCGGATAACGGTTTTCCCCTCATATTTCTGTCGGGTCGTCTCGACCGCCGACCGCCACGCTAGGAGACATGCCGCGACCGCCAACGCGACCAGCAAATACCGTTTCACGACCTCGCTCCGAACCTCGCTTCTGCATTGCACGCGTAACGCATTTATCTATAAGTACATAGCAGAAAAAGCGGGTGTAACTCAAATGGCACGGCGGAACGCGCCACGCCGCCGTTGCAGGTGGAGAAGAAATCTCGTCTGACAGTGGGGACAATGCCTGCGGTGGGCCCCCCCGGCGCCGCCTCAGGCACTCAGACTGTGCGGGTCGAAAAACCAGAGCGGCGAAACCTATCATAGGTTTCGCCGCTCAAGCTACTGCAACCATCAACCTCCATTAGAAGTCGAGCTTCGCCTGGAGATATATGCGGTATACGTCATCCCGTGCACCAAACGTCTGTCTGATATACGGGCCGGGCCAGAAGTAGGCGAACGCCAGCTCAAAGCACAGATCTTCGGAGTAGGCGTAATCGGCTACCAGGTCAAGCTCGGTACCGATCGTGTCCGAGCGAGCCTCTTGGCCGGTATTCGGACCGCCCGCCCAGAACGAGAACGGTGCAATCCGATCCTCGTGCTCCACCGCCAGGAAGTGCAGTGCGTGAAGCCCTACGCCTATCTTCTCGGTAGGATCGGCGGTTGCGCTCCACTTGAACACGTTCAGGTTGCCGAGCCCGAACAGGTCCATGTAGCCGTACCGGTGGTAGTTGTCCGAGAACGGTGCCAGGAACGTCTCGACGTTGTCGTCATACTCGTCGTCGTCACCGGACGAGAACGTGTAATTGAACCCAATTCTGGGGTTCATATCAACATCGAACGTGTAACCGACACCCGCATCGAGCGCCCAACCTTCGTAGTCGCCGCCCCAGCCGTTGTCACCCCACTGGAACGCGCCTTCGAGGTTGTAGTCCACCCAGTCGTACATGCCACCGATCCTGCCGCCGATCGTGTACAACTGTAATGGGTCGTCATCCGAACTCGGGACTTCGGGCACCGGCAGTTGGCCTGGCCAATCCCATCGAATGTCCGCCGCCCGCAGGAAGACGAAGTAGCTGTCTACGACGATGTCCTCCAGTCCGAGGTACGAACTGTAGATACCGTAAAGGTCAACGTCTGCATCGTCCTCAGTGCCCCATCGAGTCCGGCCTTCGGCCAGTTTCGCTGCGAACAGGTCTACCCGCACGTCATCCTGCGCCCAGATGGCTGCGGCTGCGTCGTACGAGAGCCCCGGCCCAAAATCATTGTTGCCGAGTATGAACTCGGTGCCGTATGCGAGCTCCTGGCGACCTATCTTGAGCGAGATGCCCTCGTAACCGCCGACATCCTGCATAAGGATGTACCCCTGGTAGAGGCTGAACCCGTCCTCGTCAAAGAGGCTCGGTGGTACGCCAACTATGGAGGTGGACGCCATCTCCCCATAGATGTCATAGTCCCAATACCCGTAACTCGGGCCCGGGAAGCCGACCCTCATGTCGTCAAGGTCGCCCCAGATATCGATCTCCTGGAGCTCGATGAACGCCGACACCCCTTCGGTCAGTTCGGCGCCGACGTTCAGCCTGATCGTCGAAGAGGCGAAGTCATCTCCGGGGTTGTCGTCATCGAACGCTAATGGGTCGAGACGCTCCCAGCGAACGCGCACACTACCGCCGACTTCGACGTTCTTCAGCTCAGCGTACGCGTTCGTTCCCACGGCGACGACCAGCGCCACTACGGCGAATAAGATGAGCTTTTTCATCTCCATTCTCCCTCCTGCTCTGGTCAACGGGTTTCCATCTGCAAATCGCCAGGGCGACCTACCCGTTGCCGCCTCGCCAAATCCTTCCGACTTTCCTCACTCTCTTATCGCGCACCGGAAACGTCCACACTGCACAATCCGCTGTGCGCGCCTTGAAGTGACCTCCCCCGTTCACGAAAGGTGGTGCTGCCTTGACACAACCTGAACGTGGCACATCGTTCTAAATGAATTTGCGTTTGGGCATCCCTCCCTTCATTTGACGTTCTTCACCTAACACGACAATACGGTCTCCGCGAGAAGAACCTTCCCCTCAATTGTTATGTTCAGGTTGTGCTAGCTTCTCAGAGACCGCACCGTGCTCAGCACAGATTTATCAGGATTTCCAGACGTTCTTAAACCGAAATTACACAGCCACCTGCTATTCAATACGATTTAGAGTCTGTCGAGAGTACCCACCTATCGGCAAGTCCCCACACAATTGCCCCAGTTTACGGCATAGTGTACCATAGGCCACCTGATTTGTCAAGAGCGAAATTCGCCTCAAAATCGACCGGGCGCCACAATAGGTCAGCACCCCGCTTGAACCCGGTTTTCCCCGTGTCGACTCAGCTCCTGCGCTTTATCAGATTATGGGTACGTGGTGCCTTTCACCTCGTCAATATAGTGCTGGGCGGCAACCGCAGCAACCGCCCCTTCCCCGCATGCAGACACGATCTGTCTGAGGGCGTTCTTGCGCACGTCGCCGCATGCGAACACGCCTGTGACGGAGGTGGCCGTACTTTTCTCGGCGATGATGTAGCCCCACTCGTCGGTCTGGACGTACCCCTGGACAATCTCGCTGTTCGGGACGAACCCGATGAAGATGAACACCCCGTCGCATTTCACCACGTCCGTCGCGCCTGTCTGGACATTCTTGATCGACACCGATTCAACCGATTGTCGACCCGAAATCGATGTCAGCACGGAGTCCCACCGGAACTCAACTTTCGGTGCCAGCTCGAAGATGCGATCTTGCAACACTTTGCTTGCGCGAAGCCTGTCCCGCCGATGTACCAGGGTCAGCTTATCAACAAACCGGGCGAGAAAAAGCGATTCCTGCACAGCGGTGTCGCTCCCACCCACCACGACAACGTGCTTATCGCGGTAGAGCGCTGCGTCGCATGTCGCGCACGACGACACGCCCTTTCCAAAGAACCTGTCCTCGCCCGGTACCCCCAACTTCCGGTATCGGGCGCCGGTAGCTATGACGACCGCGAGGGCGGAAACCGTTGACCCGGCCGCAGTTTGTACCAACTTATGACCGGAGACTGCATCGTCCTCGACCCGGAGAACCTCGGTGTCCGCGACAATCTCCGCGCCGAACACCTCCGCCTGGTTTTTCATACGCTCGGCAAGCTCGTAACCGCTTATCCCGTCAGGAAATGCGGGGTAGTTCTCGATCAGCTCGGTGACGAACGCCTGTCCGCCCGGATACTGTCTCTCGAGAACCGCCACGCTGAGTCCGGCGCGACCGATATAGATTCCGGCGGTCAGTCCCGCAGGTCCGGCACCAACTATCACAACATCGTACGCTTCACGCATCATTCCTTTCCCCCTGCAACTCGTGTCGTCTCCTGCCTCAATCCGCTCCGGCTGAACGACTATCGGTTCGTTCGTCCGGGACGGCCGTCACTCATGCCGGTCAAAACCCGAGCAGATGGCCGACAATGCCGACGGCCAACCCGACACCAAAATTGATCGATTTGACCTTTACAAAATCTCTACGGGAATGCGCCAGAAGTGGGAGCATGCCATGTCCGTCCTGCACGATCGAGCTTGCCAGAAGCACCGAGAACGGGATGAAACCCTCCGCAAACAACGTTACAAACACCAGATGGGGTCCCGACTCCGGTATAATGCCCACTAAACAAGCGATCAGTAACACCACGAGAGGAGCGTACTGTATCCACTGCTCGATCCGCAAATACTGTGTCCCGAACGTGACGGCTACCAGCGCGCCGAAGGTCCACAACAGTATTCTCGGCAAATGCTGGCGTGCGATGTGGTTCCAGAGATGCTCTTCAAGAAAGTGTTCAGGCACGGTTGCGGCGATAAACAGCCCAACCGCCGACAAGACCAGCAACGTCACCCTGGTCCAATTCCATTCGTGCGGTCCCACCTCGCCGGCCACGAGCCCCAAAGTGAACAGTACGAGCCCGACCAACAGAATGCCCCTCTGCAACGAGCAGCGGCGTAACTGGTCCCCTATGAGAGGGATACGAAAGATGTTATCTATGTGTTCTTCGTGGATCTCCAGCCCTGAACATCGCTCGGCTATCTGCTCGAGGTCGACCCCCAGGACCTTGTCGGTAATAACGCCGGCGGCGAATCCGACGACGGCCAGTAGCCCTATCAGCAGCAGCGCTTTTCCCGGAAACAGAGCCAGCATGACGAACGCCTCGTCACCGCTCGTCGCAATCATGCCCGCTACGAGTGCCCCGAATGACATTATGCGATGCGTATGCAAGGTAACATTCGCAAACGCGCCAAGGCATCCCGGGGTGGCTCCCAGGATTGAAGCAACCGAGTACTGCCGCCAGGCGCTGCCGCAGATGGCTTTCTGCCATGCACCACGGGTGAGCACGTTGAGATACTCGACAACTACCATCATGACGAACACGAAGCCCGCGATCATGAGGGTATGTCTGATAACCTCACCCAGCAGTTGCACCATATGTCACCTTTGCCGTGGGAAGGCGCACCGGAACTGCAAATTCAAGGGTACATCCACGTCGATCAGTCGTCCTGATCGGGTTGAGCAACACAGAGACGGCCCTTAACGTCACCGTGACATTTTTCTTCTGCTTCGCCGAGGGGGTACCGGCAAGCTGGTCCGGCTGTTCGAATTGCCTTTTCTGTTCACACATGGCTTCTTATCACTGTTTCTGGGCAGTTATAGAATACGCTCATATGATGGTACGTTCCGAACCAGCGTGTCAATCTTCATCTTCACTAACGACTATGGCCCGGCTTTGCACGATCAATGGTGATACTATTTCTAAACGATGCTGTTAGGGCTCTTGCCAACACAGTTACGGGTTCTCTATACTGGTAGGGGACGCGAGCGCACGTTGATGGGGCACTCGAAGCCGCCCGCTTGACTGAGAATCGCGAGTGCTTTGCGGTCGCCGGTCCAGACGATAACGCGCCCAGACGAAGCAACACTGGAGTCTGAACTACATGACAGAATCGAGAATTCCCTCTGACCCGGCTGACGATTCGTCGGAGCAGACTGCCTATTTCGGGAGGATGAACGCTCCGACCGCGTCGAGCTTTCTGAAAGGTCTCTGCGGCGACGAGATGGAATTCTATCTTTACATCCGGGACGGCATCATTGAAGACGTCAAATACTACACGGAAGGATGTCCGGATACAAAAGCAAGTGGGCTCGCCGTGGCGAAACGAGCGAAAGGAAAATCGGTGATGGATGCGTTGGCGATAAGCCCGCGGGAGGTCATTGATTCGCTCGGCAAGTTGTCGGAAGAGGGACGCCATTGCGCGATCCTTGCGGTGAGCACGTTGTATCGTGCTATCGCCGATTATCTTATGAGTCCGTGACGACCGCGCAAGACGCCCGGCTCGAAGAACGCTGGGAAACAATGCAGACCAAGTCCTCACGTGCGCGGTCGGTTAGTCGCCCGACTCAGGCGGATTCGTAGGAATTCCCTGTTGCGTGGAAACATCGATGGCGGCTTCCAGCTCTACAGTGCGCCCAACACCTACGGTCAGGTATCCATCGCTGAACGAGCGGCGCATCATCTCCCTGGTACGGTCACCGGAACAATGCGACGGTCCGGCGACGGTGATACCTATCGCCGTGAGCTTCTCGATAACCGCTTGGATCTTGTTGTCCGGGAATCCCTTCATGTGGAACCCGCCCATAGCCCCGTGCACGCCGGATGAGCTTAACGAGGCCGCCGCTCTTACCATTTCCACAATGCCCGGATGAGCGCATCCCGTGATCACGAACATACCGTCGGCCGTGCTGATGCACAGCCCCTGTTCCTTAATCCCTGTACCAAGCTGCCCGGTCGAGTGCGCTCCCTCACAGACCTTGCATGGTTTGTCAACGGCGACCACCGTGGCTCCCCGATCACGCACCTGCTTCTTAAACCCTTCGGAAAACGATACGGGCACGAACACCGTCACATTATGATTTTCCGCTAAGACCGCGGCGAGCCCGCCGGTATGGTCATAGTGTTCATGGGACAGTACGATGATATCCAGGTCGGCCAGCTGGGCGCCCAACGTGCGCATATTCGAGAGCAAAATTGTGCCGTCACCTCCCGTGTCGAACAGGATGGTTTTCTCCAGTCCCTTAACCAGACAGGCGAACCCCCAGCCGGTTTTCAGCCTGTCGTCGGAAGAGTAATTGTCAAAGAGTACCGTCAAGGTGACGACGTTCCGGGCTGTCGGCATGTCGGCGGCGGGCACCGAGGGGTCGCACGAGGCCGGGCACGTCCTGGATAGTATCAGGACACCGAGTATCCAGGGAAGGGTGTACATAATAATCTTCGCGGTGACAAGAACGGTGGTACTGTTCATTTTTTCCCTCCGGGATGTTTTATATCGATAACCGGTGAACCGACAAATGCGTCGAGTCCGGCCACGACGAGCTTGTTCCCGTCTCGCCTGATCAGTTGCACAGTGGACGACCCTATGGGGTTGGGTCTCATCGGGCTGCGTAACGCGAACACGCCGCGTTTCGGCACAGAAGTATTACCCTGAGGGTGAGTCATGAGAATCGCTCGTGCGCTTTTGTCGAGCTCGTGCATCCAGTAGAGCACCTGGATCTCGTTGAGCTCCTCGATACCGCTGAGCGCTTTCTCGTATTCCGGATACACCTCGATAACAAGGACACGCTCACTCCCCTCCATCGCTTCAGAATCGGGGTCGGGCGCCTGGACGATACCTATAGGCTGAAGTTCCATCATCCGCGCCCTCACCGGTCGCACGGTGGGACATCGCACGGTGTTTCCCGGCCGCAGCACGTTGTAGTACCGCCGCACCGGGTGACACCTGCATCGGTCATGCGCCCATTGCCGCCTTTCATAATCACCCCTGCGCCGGTACCGATAAGCCTTCTCAGTTTCCCTTCACATTCGGGACACTTTTTGAGCGGATCGGCGGTCATCTGTTGAAATTTCTCGAACGTGTGACCGCATCTCGTACACTCATACTCGTATGTAGGCATGTCTGGTTCCCCCTTTCAATCTTGTCCCGTACGAGCGGTCAAGATGACTCGTCCTCCCGAAGCAGCGCCTCGAGTTCTGCTGCTCGATTGAAGTTCTCGATTTTAATCGTCACGCGGTCGATTCCCGGAACGCTTCGCACCGCATCACGAATGTCGGCAGCGAGCTTGAACGCCATCGGACATACAGGCGACGTAGGTCGGAACACCAGCGTCGCGTGCCCCGCCTCCAGCTCTAAATCTTTGATAAGTCCCATCCGCCGGACGTCGAGACCGGTTTCCGGATCGATAACCTCGGACAACCTTGTCTCAATCGATTCTCTTATGCCGCCCTCGCCGCCTGTCACATCTGCCAGTTTTTGTTCCGAACTGTGGGTCGGGCCGCGCAAGTATTCGAGCCGTTTTTGCGCATAGTCCTTGAGAATCTGTTCTGCTGTACCTTCGTGCGCGTGGAACACATCGACGAAATTGTCTCGCAACCCGTGGAACGCGATCTCCCCAAGCTCGCGTACGATAACGGCGTCGAGCTGTTTCTCCTTGACAAATCTGTTAATCACTGCAAGACCTGCACGAACGCTCTTGTGTTGGAACGGGTTGTTCTCAACAGCAAAATCTTTGATTTTGTCATCCTCCAGCGTTGCCAGAAGGAACGCGTCGGCACGTCCGAAATGCTCGGCAATTCGCTCTTTGAGACCGTTGCGACCTTGCACCGGAATGAGCACGTTGCGGACGCTGCCTCTGTACGGTTCGATGTGCAGCACCACGCCCTCGACCTCTGGTCGTTTCTCGCGAATGGAGCGCTGTGCGTCATGAGAGAGCGCGTGACTGCGGTTGACGTCCATCGACGCTGCGACCTGGATCTGTCCGTCCAGGAAATAGAATGGGCCCGATCGCCGCGCCCGCAGTTTTTCGACCTTCTTGACGCCGGGCATGTCCGCGAGGATATCGGTTGCTTCCTTTTCGAGCGCCGGGTTGACCGAGGCATCCATCAGCGCGAGCAGCGCACGCGATGCGTTACCTAGACCCACCCATACAATCAACCCCGAGATACCAATGGTGACCGCACCCTCGACGTAGGGCACCCGGTATCGGGCGGCAACCAGCGCCACTACCACGACTATCGAGGATACGGCGTCCATACGGGCTTCGTCGGCCACCGCACCCAAACTCTGAGCTCCCACGCTCAGGCTCACCCGTTTCTCCCAGCGGGACAGCAGAAAAGAGCCAACCGCGGAGACCCCCGCCATGCTGATGGCTGCTGCGGGATACGCCAGATGCGATCCCTCCCGGAGTGTGGCTATCCCCTCGAGCAGCAACCGTGCGCCGAGGTACACGATAACGGCCGAGCACACGAGAGCGGCAAGCGTTTCCGCACGATAGAAGCCGTACGGGAACCTATCGGTCGGTTTGCGCATTGCAAGAAACAGACCGAACCATACGGCGCCCAGCGCAAAAAGGTCGCCGGTCGAATGCAGCGCGTCCGCGAGCAACGCGCTCGACCCGGCCAGCGCACCGATCACGGCTTTGGACGCGGCAAGCAGAACCGTGATTACCGCAGCAATTGCTGCCGTCTTTCTCGCTTGTGATATGGTTCCATGCATGACCGCATCCCACGCGCTTTCACTCTCGTCACTTCTCTGTCACGGCGCAGGCAATCGCTGTTGCACCCGGGTCAGGGTACACCGCCGCCGTCACTAGTGGTCGCATATGTTG
>Ga0180434_10001949_pt1 | contig 28521 bp, 43 predicted proteins | sample SS_ome_7_FD_132453 | JGI IMG/M metagenome (GOLD analysis project Ga0180434, IMG submission 132453) | Hypersaline lake sediment archaeal communities from the Salton Sea, California, USA - SS_1_D_2 metaG | ecosystem: Environmental > Aquatic > Non-marine Saline and Alkaline > Hypersaline >... | reverse complement strand
GACATTCTGCAAAACTCCTAACAATTATTCGCGAATATGCTGTTTTAAATAGTACTTTTTTCTGATAATGTCTTATTTAATTTAAGCAAAGCCTCATCTACTAGTTGCTTCGCCCTTACGATACTTATCCCGTGGCGATCCGCGATCTGTTGCAAGGTCATTTCGCCGTGTTTATAAACTGCTATCTCCGTGCAATTTAAATCTTTCTCGTAATCTAAATGAAGTCTGCACTCGCTTTGAGTGCAGGGTATTTTATGTATGTAACATCTTTTAGAACATTCTCTCATAACTCTGGTAAATCCTCTTCTAATATATCAAATATATTCTCGATATCTTCTTCTGTTAGCGCAAGTTCTTGTAACATTTTCTCGCCTTCCTCACGCAGTTTGCGAGATTTTGTAACACGCTTCTTAGACTGAACCTTCTTGTTTATCTTGTAATCGTCGAGAAACTCCATAAAAAGCTTGTCTTGTGATAGATAAGATTCAACACAGTACCGAAAGAACTCGCTTTGTGTTTTGATCTCATCGTAGAACAATCTAATCTTTAGGTTCTCGTGAAGTTTTGAATCCAACGAGAATGATAGAATAGAGTGTCCTTTTGGGTACGATCTTTTCATCTTAGGATGTGTGTTCCACTTTCAATTTGCCCGCTCACAGTCTGACGAATAAACTTAGCCTTTGATTGTAGTTCTGTAATGGTTCGCGCTCCTGAGTAGGATAGTCCAGAACGAATACCTCTTTCTAGATCATCTAGAATATCCACTACTGTTCCCTTGTATGGGATGGTTGTAGCGATACCTTCCAAAGATGCTGTCTTGCCTCTCCAAGACATTTGAGCGTCCTTTGAAGCCATTCCTCTGTAAGCCTTTTGTTTGCTTCCGTCGCGGCCAACCAAAACATCACCCGGGGCTTCTGTTGTTCCCGCGAGCAAAGAACCTAACATTACAAAGTCAGCACCGGCAGCAAGAGCCTTTACAATATCACCGGAGTTACGAATGCCTCCGTCAGCAATGATAGGAACAGTTCCAGCAAAATGAGATCTACTACAATCGAATATTGTTTGTAGTCCAGGGACACCGTGTCCTGTTTGGATTTTCGTGCTGCATATGCTGCCCGACCCGATGTTCGCGCGAACACTGTCCGCTCCCCAAGAAGCTAAGTCCTCATAGCCTTCAAGCGTTGCGACATTTCCAGCCATTATATGAACATCGTCGCCAACCATCTGCCTTAGCAGTTTTAGGGCTTGCTTCATTAGAGAATGATGACCGTGCGCCACATCAACACAGATTACATCTGCGCCGGCTTCATAACAAGCGTAGGCTCTTTCAAGAAAGTCGCCAGATGTTCCAACTGCTGCGCCAACCAATGAGTTTCCTTCACTAGCTTCAGCAACCATTCTTGCCTGATCTTCAACGCTGTTATATCTGTGAATAATGGCGATGCCTCCCTTTGCGTCCATTGCTTTCGCCATAGCCACCTCTGAAACCGTATCCATTGGTGAAGCAATGATCGGCAGATCACAATCAATAAACCCTAACTTTGAGTTTAGACTAACTTCTTTCCTTGTTTCTATATCTGAATATTGCGGGACGATCAAAACGTCGTCATACGCTAGTGTCTCTCTCATTCTATGTTCTCCAATCCTTCTTTTACTTTGCTAAATACTTCCCAGCAGTCTGGGCAAGTCAAGCGCACCCTATCTTCTACTACTGTTACTTGCCAAGTTTTGACTGTCTCGTGCGTTCTTTCAAACTCAGTTTTACAAACGCAACATTCTTTGGGATGGTTAAGAAAAGCAGCGGCTTGCTTTTCAAGCCTTTCCTTTGCTTCCTTCTTTTCTCGTTTTCTTTTACCCGGAATATGTTTTCTTAGCTTCTTCATTTTTATTTGATCCTCAAAAACTCTCTGTATTGTTCATTTAGGTTATCATAGTATTTCGTTTTGCGCAAGGACTTATGTGCATCATTTAGCACTTTTCTGTGCGCAATATTTATCAAAAAGTAAGGCGACTCTGCTCTCGGATTAAAACCGTTCACTTCCACCCCATCATTGGGGTTGAAACAGATATTCTTGTAATCTTCAAGACCAAGTCTCTTCAAAATCTTATTGATAAAGATCTGAAAAGGTTTTGTGTCCTCGGGACCTAACTGATGCGGCAAAGCAATGATCGCACTATCATAATCAGATTGAGCGAACTCCTCTAACAGATCTTTTATACCCTTGTCGTCTTCTCCAAGCATAGCAATCATCAACTTATTGTTCGCCAACTCTGGCGCAGCAAAAGGACACACAGCCATACCGCTGAACTCTGATCTCTTTTGATTGAGAACATTGTTGATGTAATCAGTTATTTGTTTTTTGTATGAACTGGACATACCGACTCAAATACCACTCTGCTTTCTTCAAATCCTCAATACTGTTCTCTGACTTCTTACCGGCTCTTGAAATGTATTTGACGACATTACCAAGATGAAAATTAAGATCCCAAGCCTCAATAACTTTGATTGCTTCGTATGGATTGCTTTCGCCACCATAATGGTCTGGATGGTTTACTTTTTCACTCATTCTTCGTTCTCCATAAATGGGATCAATTTCAATTTCAGAAGTTTTCCATTAACATACCATCTGCCGGGTGGATCGATGTGCCAGCCTTCTTTCTTAAAGGATCTCCATTCAATCACATCTTCAGAAACAGAAAAGTGCTCTGCTATGATTGTTTTAGACTTTTTAAAGATCTCTTGCTCTTCGGTCATCCCAGTTGTACCTTCTAAGAGTTTAACCAATAGATCACTCATTCTTCGTTCTCCTTGCAAACACACTCTTGGTTTAGGTAGCCGGCATCGCAACGAGGGCAGTTGTACCATTTTGTAGTGTCTTCGTTCGCTTTTTGAATGTTTCTCCATTCAATTTCCAGCCTTGTTGGTGCAGTCATTTGTTGAGCCGTAACCATCTCATCAGCAGTTGGAACCCTATGAACCTTTGCTGCTCTTGCTCTTCCTATTTCCTTGTGAGGTCGGTCATGCTTGATTGAATGGAACTCTTCGTGATATTGTTTCCGTAATTCCAAAACAACAGGGTCATCCCCAATGTAAGTATCCAGCCACTGCTCAATCCAGTCATTCTTTCTTTCCAGTTCGGTCTTGTGATGAATCCCGATATCAACAGCCGCTTTGAGACAAGCAACCCTTGAGGGCAAACCTCCCCAATCTTCTCCTTCGACAATATCGTCAGAGCAACCAATCGCTTTGTAGGTTTGGCGAATAATTGATTTTAGAGCACCAAGTTGTTCTTTTAGATTGCTATTCTCTTCTCTTAGTTCGTAAGATAGATTTTCAAAATAATCGCTCATCACTTACTCTCAAAGTTTATCATTCTAAAAAGCTCTACTGCTTCTTCTGGATTTCTGCTAACTTGTTCCCAAGCGTACCGAGAAAGATTTTCGATCTTTTCAAGCTTCTTGATTAAGCGCTCTCGTTCTTCATTCAAGAAATTAACTTGATCTCTCAACTTCTCGATGGTTTTGCCTCTTCCACGAAAAGTGTCTTTGTTGTTTTCTGGTCTAATATCCATTATTCTTCCCAACCTGCTGTAGTTGCTGCTCCGTCTTTATGACCTTTCATAGACTCTTCATAATCTTCTATGCCGTCATTGAAGCCTTTCTCGAAGGCAACAATATCAAGTGCTTCTGATGCTGGTCTGCGAACATCAGCAATCCACTTGGTGAAAAGAATATTGATTGGAATATTATGGTATTCTGTGTTTAGTCCTCTGTGGTAACCGGCATTGTAGGAGTTGATCTGCCACCACTCAACCACATCATCCACCTTCCCAATACAGATTTCGTTACAAGGGTTATTCATTTTTCCTCCCCATAATTCTCAATCATAATATCGCAAACTTCTTCAAGGCGAAAGAGAAGTTCTGATGTATCGTTTTCTCTTCCAAAGTTTTCGATCATGTTGTCTCTTACATCGCGGAAAGCATTTCCAAGACGAAAGAACATTCTGCTCATATTCTTGTTGAAATCTTCGTTAGTCATCCTGCCAACTCCAAAGCAGCAACAAGTGCCTCGCCTTCTGAAAGGTAATGGTTTTGGCTCATCATAAAGAACTTTGTATCTTGACGCTTTCCACCAACGATGCGAAACCTGTAACCTGACTCTGCGGTGTAAGAACCCGTCACACACGCAATGCCGTCGTCTTTCCAAGCGTTGCGAACCAAAGCAAGAACGCATCCAAGGGTTGCGGGGTCTTCAAGGTCTGGTAGTCCAAACTCGGTTTCGTTCCATTCCCAACTTCCCCTATCAAAACCGGCCCACATATGAACACCTTCTGGTGCATTTGCCCTTTGACCAAGATAGAAGTTTCCACCCAAATCTCGCATACCCGGAAGCCACCGGAAATAACGACATTCAATAAGCCTCTTTGCTGTTCCAATCATCTTTGTTGCTCCAATCATTTGCTATGCTCCTCGCAGGCTTCTATGCCTCGTTCTCTTTTTAGCCAAGAACAAGAAGGACAAGTAGAATAAGGGGGTGATTCATGAACCCGCAACTGATGTTGGAGATGTGAAATAAGATTCTTGATTGCCTTTCGATCTTCCTTATCTTTCAGATCAAACCACATCGTAATGAGTTCCGCTTCTGGATAATCTTGATTCCAAGCTTCAAACTCTACGCCTGTGGTCTTTATGTCAAGGTAAAGAGACTTGCATCCGTCCGTTTTGATTTCGATGCTGGAACTCACTCTTCACTCTCCAACCAACTTTGTAATATCATTGCAGAATTCCAAGATCATTTCTGCTCCCCTATCATCTTCTGCAAGATCAGCAAACTCTATCGCTGCTCTTGTGTCGTCTTCCAACTTGTTGATGCGAGAAATGACACCTTCGTAAAGTGAGCGAAGGTCATAATAATCTTTCTTGTCGTCACTCATTATCAACCTCCCATTCTTCAACATCAAAACAAACTCGCCAATTGTCGTCTGTTTCATTGTCTCTAACAAAATTGTACGCTGCCGTTTCCGTTGAAAAAACGGCAATATTCATACGATCTTCGTGAACCCATCGTTTTGTTACGACCCAAACCCTCATCACTTCTCCTCTGGATGGACATACTTTGCATCATGTGTGCAGATATAAAATAGAGGCCCCAAACCAAGTTCGTGAATTGGCCCATCGTACCAATCAAGGTGGTATCCCCACAATTGATATTTCTTATATGGAAAAATGTGAATATTTACACACAAATCAAATATGTCCATATGCAAATAATGCCTGCCAGCAGATTTGGCCATCACTCCTCCTCGCTTCGTTCAGCCATAGTATACCACCCGCCAATCCGTCCATCAAGTCTCGAAAGCAGATTCACAGAGGTGTGAGTGCCATCTGGATCGGGCGAAATCTCTTGCAACTTATCATCAAGCATTTTGATTTCTTCTGCCGCTCTGCGACAAAGAGACTCAAGACGAAGAATCTCAAGAAAATAAACTTGTTCATCCAAGCGCCCGTATTTGGTGAGCATACGCTTCATAACGGCAGTTGCAATAGATTCAGGAAAATACTTTTTTACGTTTTGGATAACTTCATCGTCAGACATTTGAACAATTTCCTTTGCGATTTGCTCTTCCATGCTCATCTCATAACCTCCACATAGCCAGTAGGCTCTTGTGTCGTTTCACCGTGGGTCCACCAGATAGTCAGACGGTCTTGAAAATAATCGTTGTGGCGATAGAAGTCTTTTTCAATGTCTATTAAAAGACCAATATCATGCTTTTTCTTTTTGAAGTTTTCATCCCACTGACTTTTTGGTTTTACAAGATCACCGACTTTCATTCTTCGTTCTCCTTATACTACATCTTTGTAAGTTAATCTGCGAACTATTTTACTAATAGACATTTGATTAACTCCAAAATCAGCGGACAAAACTTTATAAGTCTCACCCTGCTGCGCTCTGTATCTTATATCACGGATTTGCTCCGGCGTCAAGGCTCTTTTATCTGCTGCCCGAGGTTTAGATACTGCTTTTATAAATCTTTCCACAAACTCTTCACTGTGGTTCCAACCTTTTGAGCGGGGGCGCTTACCATTTTCTTTTGCTTCTTTTAGTTCTTCAAGCATCTCACGATATTCTGTTGATACAGGAACATCTTGATAAGACTTTAAATAAACTATTCTTCCTATTGTTTGCCGCACTATTCCATATTCTTTCGCTAATGCCGAAACTCTTGCACCATCAAAAAACTGTTGCCTCATTTGCTTTACTTGCTCTATGGTTAGGGAACCGCTGACCCTGCCGAGTTTTTTTCTAACTCTGGACATTTTCTTTATACTTTCTTCTGTATGTTTATACCCCAGCATATTAGTTGTTGGGGTTTCTACCAAGTTAAATCCATCGTTAAAAGAGTTGTAGATTTTTATTTGTTTTTCTTCCTCTATCAATAGCATTTCAGGCTCACACTCAACAACAATAGAGAAAGAAAAACTTTCTTCACCATATTTCGTAAATGCGTGCTGTAAGTATTGATTTCGGTGCTTACCTCTTCGTAGTGACGATAAATGCTCCCTCCATCTTTTAACAATATTAACGCTACTACCAATATAAACTTTATTATTGACTTTACAAGTTATAGAATAAATACCAGATTTTATTTGTTTCATTAGGAAACTCCCTTATATACTAAATAGTATGGAACATTCCCTAATACCCGGTATAAATAAAATAAAGTTCTACCAGTTATGCTCTTTATACGCCGCGATTGTTACAGGATAAAGATCCTCCAAAATCTCCAACATTGCCTCCGCGACCTTTCTGATTTCCCATTGAGCCCCTTCGTGAGACCTTAAAGAAATAAACTTTAACGCATTCAAAACAGAACAGGTGCCGTAGTATTCAGTGTAAAGGTTCTGTGGTAAAACTCCACGAGCCTGCTCTCGACAGACACCTCTTGCCATCAATTGGTGATATAGCCCTAGACTCTTCTCGTGGTGCGCTATCACACTTTCAGAGGCGGTAATACCAAACTCAGAATCGCTTAAATCTGGATATAAGACTGGATCGATTGAGTCGGCGTTTGATGCTTGTCGGTTTGTTTTATGTTGTGTTCTAAACACCTTCGGCTCATAGAACTGAATATTCACATCTGTGTATCTTCTTGAAATCTCGTTATAAGACCAAGTGCGATGACGATGATGTTGTGAACGAACATAAAGTGGGACGACAAACTTAAATGTAGCGCCGCAATGTTCCAGAGTTGAAGTATGGCGATGCTTGATAAGATAGTTGATTAACTTTTTATCTCGTTCGTCAAGTTCTTCTTTATGCTTCCCGAAGGACACTCGGGCACTATTCACGACGGATTTATCTGATCCATAACTCTCAATAAGTTGAACCTTTCCAATACCGTCGCCATATAAATAAATCGTTTTGTTTTCGTCTTCGTGGTTCATTTATAATCCTTTATATGATTGCGTCAATGACGCCCAACTTTAGTGCCTCTTCGGCAGACATATACCAATCAACCTTGTTTTTGAGAACATCAGCCAACTTCTTCTTTGAGATGTTGGTTTTGTCCAAAGTAATCTCCTCAATCAACTTTTGAAGGCGCTTTGTCTCTTGTAGTTGCTCTTCCATATCCTGAACCTTACCATAGAACAACCCAGAGGAAACCTGATGGTAAAGCGGGGTTGATAGTCTGTAACCAAACCGCTTATGCCCTGAGATCAAAATCATAAAGCCACAAGACATAGCAGCACCAGTTACAATCGTATGGATTGGAGTTTCAGACTTCTCCATAACTCCAAGCAAACCAAAGCACTGATATACTGCGCCGCCGTAAGAGTCAATGTAAATCTGAATAGGCTTCGGTGTATACTCTAATCCGTGGATAGCATACACCTTCTTTAGTAGTGCATCATCGGCATTGATTTCAACAATGCTCTTTGTTAGTTTGTTCATTGACTCCTGTGTAACCTGATCAGGCAGGTATAAACAACGATCCTTTGGTAGTGGTAGTGATGACGACATTACTTACCTGTGCTTCCTAGGGCACCATCACCCCGGTTAGAGATGGTAATCGGATGCCAATCATAAATGTTGGGATCCTCAGACGCTACAAAGCGAGCGTGAACAACCGGAACAACAACAGCCTGTGCAATCTTGTCCCCGGGCTCGATAGTCTGCCAGTACTTACCAATGTTGTGAAGATTGACAAAAACCTCACCATCATAGCCAGAGTCCACAACACAAGCGCCAACCAGAAGCTGACGCTTTGCAGCCATACTAGATCGGTTCTTGATTTCCATCATATAACCATGAGGAATAGCAAACCGCAAACCAGTAGGCAGTAATTTGCTTTCGCCCGGATCAATTCGAAGGCCACGCACAGTAGCATCGTCTGGGCTAAATCGCAGATCCAAACCTGCATCTGACGGATTAGATCGCGTCGGGGGGTGAACATTATCGTGAATCATGTGATACTGTAAAATCATTTTAAATCCTTTCTGGTGATTCTGAAAAGACAACATTGATATTTCTGTTGTCACTGAGGAATCGTCTGATGTATTGCTTCCAGGCTACCTCTGAACCCAACTTGAGCATGATAGCATTGTTGTCAGAAGAACGCAAGTTCCAAGCGCCAGTTTGTCGAAGAATATCTACCTTGTTGATAATCACATCTGTAACGCCATTGATATCTACTGCCTTCTTTAGGGCCTGAACATTAAGCCAGTTACACTGACGGGGACGACCAGTGGTCGCACCAAACTCCTTTCCTAGGCTTTGTAGCAAATCAAATACTCTTCCTTCACCGTGAAAGTTCTTTGCTCCCACGTAAGTATCGTAAGCCTTCGTGATACCGTAAACCTTTCGGACAGCCTGCGGAGGGATGCCGTTTAGGAGCGCCCCAGCGGTCGTACAGTGGCTTGAAGTAACATAAGGGTAATCTCCCCAGTCAATGTCCAATCCAAAGCCTTGTGCGCCCTCACAGAGGATCACAGTGTCACCCTGCTGATTGTTGTGTAATTCTTCATAAAGGTCGATTATATATGGTGCTAGTTCGGGCACATCTTTGGCTAATAAGCCTTCTCTAGCGTATTTATCACGATAGGTCGGTCCAATGCCTCTTTTGGTTGTGCCAATTTTGGTATCTTTTCTGTCTTCTTCTAAGTGACAGTCTGTTGTGATATGAGCATTTGCAGCGATGAAGACTTTGTCTTCTGTGTCAATGCCCGCTTCATTAAGCTCCTTGAGTTCTGCAAAAAACGCTTCTGGGTTTAACACGCACCCTGAGCCTATAATTGACTTAACTCCATGTATAACGCCTACCGGTATTGAGTGTGTAACGATTTTGTTGCCATTGTGGTATATGGTGTGTCCTGCATTTGCTCCTCCGCAAAAACGAATCACATGAGTATAGTCTCCGTTTTTGACCAGATGGTAGGCAACTTTTCCTTTGGATTCATCCCCCATGGCCAGGCCGATGACCATATCCGCTGCTTTAATCATGTAAACTAAACCTTTCTACTAATAGTTGATACGATAAATTCTTTTTTTTACAATATGCCTCAGCATATTTCTTTTTGGCTTCAACTTGTTTTTGGTGTTCTTTATACCAATAACTGCTCTTGATCTCAACCAGAACTTTATTGTCCCCTTTTTCTACCTCAAAGTCAACCCTATATTTTCTTTTTTGTCCTTCAAAAACATAATCAATAGTTGGGCCGTTCAAAACCCTGTAATTATTGTTTTCGCAGTACTTGACAAACCTCTCTTCGTAGGAACCTTGTATATTGATTATATCACCAAATATTGTACTGTATTTTCTAGTCTTTGCGCGGCCGCCACCATTCATCGACGCCTTTTCAGCATACTCGTCTATATCCATAATTTGCTTGGTGCCATAACGATGAAGCATTGTCTCTTCTGCTTTTTGCCTATTGGTGTAATGTTCATCACCATATCTTTCTTTTTTTGTTTTTCTTATTTGAGCCTTAACGGACGCTATTTGTCCTATGTTTACGGCATTAGGATTACAATACTTCTCTCTTATCGTATCTATCGCCTTGTCCCTTATTGCCTTACTTTGAAGAGGGTGTTCAACTCCATAATTCAACAAACAGGTTGCCTTCTTTTTTTCTTTTGTCTCCGCTAGTTCTGATATATTACCTACTCCGTACTTGTCTAATAAAGTTTTTTTAGACTTCTCTTTAACTTTCTTTAGCTGGAATTGGTTTGTGACCCCGTGTTCTTCATATAACCTCTGAGAGCGACATTTGTGCGCGCAACTGGCAGAACATGTTTTTCTATATCCTATCTTCAAGCTGATAAATTTGGTGGACTCAGCGCACATCTTACATTGCCCGTCGCCCTCTTCTTTCAAGTACTCATCATAATAGTTTTTTAAACTTGTTGAGTGTGTTTTTTTTAAATGAGTCCCCAAGTAGTTCAGACCGCAGCTATAATTACAAATTAAGCAAGTTACTTTATACATTTTGTATTTTCTCCATTCATAAATAAATAGTTTTACAAAAAGTAAAAAGCCTTGCCTTCATCACCAAAAGACAAACCTACTATTATATCTGCTATCATTTTCTACTCCCAACATTTTCTTAGCTATCCTGATATACTCAGGGTTTATTTCATCCCAAAAGGCGCAGCTGCTTTTTAATTGATCGAACTGAGAATCCCCAAGTGGGATCATATTGTGGGCGACACATATAAGGACGATTCAAGTGGATCCTGTCCTTGCCCTCAACAATACCCCAACAACGGAAGCGTGTCAAGACGGAATTCGAATCAATAACTTCCACAATCCAATAAGGCTTTCCTCTTTTTGTTTTCTTGCGAATAATCTCGCGTGGAATAAACCATACAAGTCCCAACTCTGGATCGTAATCTGAAATCGCCGGAATGTAATACTCATCCAACTTTTGCCGAACCTCTGGCGTTACGACCAGAGACATAGGGAAAATACCTGTGATTGTTGTTAGATTCTCGATTTCTTCCTCTGGAGTGAAGTCCCCTTCATCTCTATACTTCTCAATGTTCTCATTGAACTTCTTGCGGTTGTAAACTCTATCTACTGCGACAGCAGACCAGAAATGCTTGCGACCAGTGAAGCGATCATCCATTAAACTATTCATCGCTCCCGACCGAACTAGCACATCAAGAGCCTTCTTGTTTAGTTTGCTGTAAACAATATCATCGTGGAATAAAAACTCTTCGATATTCGCAAACGGACGGTTATCAACAATCTGCTGGATTGCTGCGTCACCAAGTCCCTTTAGGCCCGCAAGAGGCTGAATAAGCTTGCGATCATCGTTTGGATCAATCTCCCACTCAAACGAAGAACGGTTTACGTCTGCCTTTTCGATAAAGAAGCCATTTGCCTTTGCAATATTGATTGCCTTTTCCTTTCGCTTCTCGGGCTCCTTGTCCAAGAAAGAAGCCATCCACTCAATCGGGTAATAGTTCCAAAGCCAAGCGCACTGGAAAGAAATCGCGGAATAAGAAATAGCGTGAGACTTGTTGAAGCCGTATCCGGAGAAATACTCAAATCGCTCCCACATACTTTCTGCTTCGTGCCTACGAATGCCCTTTTCAACACAACCCTCAATAAACTTGTCGTGGATTTTCATCTTTACTTCGTGACCCTTGCCGGTTCCCTTCTTGGTAAGAACCTTGCGAAGAAGGTTGCCTTCATCAAGAGATACGTCCTTACCCAACTTGTGAGCAAGTAAGGCAATCTGCTCCTGAAAGATAAGGAACCCGTAAGTTTCTTGCGTAACTTCCTTGATATGATCATTCATATAATCAATACCGTCTGCGTTCTCCTTAGCTTGAATGTATTGCTCGTGAACATTTGCCGATAGAGGCCCGGGACGATAAATGGAAGTAATGGCGGAAATATCAACCAAAGACTTTGGCTGTGCGTTTGCACAGAATTCCTGTGCTCGCCCCTCGGTAAACTGAAAAATACCGGCGAAGTTTCCTTTCTGGAAAACATTCTTATACACTTCCTGATCGTCAAAGTCAATAACGTCCGGGTGAAGATGCTTGTTGTAGAAATCCTGAACATCCTTGAACGTCGGCTCTGGATTATTGTAATGCCGAACAAGGATGTGACGGATTGCGTCTTCAATCATCCGAAGTGTGGAGAGCCCCAAAAGGTCAAACTTAATAAACCCAAGCGGCTCCAAATGACGAACGTTCTGACCTTCTGCCCACGGAGACTGCCGAACACCACCAGAACTAATAATCGGCATATGCTCGTTTAGATCGTCCGCAATCAAAACGCCACCAGCGTGGCGGGAACAACTCCTTACCTGACCTACAAGCGCCTCAACGTGCGTTTTGATGTGAGGGTGCTTTACAAGGAAGCCACGAAGAGAAGGAGAAAGTTCCATAACCTCTTCCCAAGTTGGAGTATAAACACCAGCCTTGATGCCGTGCCTTGCCTTTGCGGCAGGAGTAGCCTCAAAGATCATCTGAGATGTAACTTTATTTACCTCAATGAAAGGCACACCATAGAACTTTGAAATGTCCTTGATTAGAGACTTCAACTGTAGAGTGTTCCAGTTTGAGATTGGAATAACAGAGTTCTTGCCCCAATCCTCCATAAGACGCTCTTTTAGTTCCATTGGATTGCTCACATCATAGTCAATATCAGGCATATTGGTATCTTTTGGATTATTTAGAAATATACCCTCCAGCTCCTTCTTCTGTCCTGCTGGGACTGGGATTAGGTTTCTTTTAGCCACTGGCAAGTGTGTTATGTTAGTGATTTTCATTTACCATCCTTTGTAATATCTTTCTTCGTTGGTTCTTTACTGAACTAAATGTGCGATATGGGAATAGTGTCTCATAAATGTTTTGTGTCGTCAAGTTGTTTTCTAACGCCTCAACGAACTTTTGGTTTTTACACGCTCATTATCTCGTCGCCTACCTGTAGGTTTTTGGCGAGGGCATAAAAAACTTTATTATCTCGTTTAACTTTCACTTCCATATCCGGAGTGATAGTAATAGTCCTACCGCTATCAGTGTCCAGCTGGATGGCGGCAACCTCTTCCAGTGCTCTTCCATTGTCAGTAATGTAACCAGAGCCTGCGTCCTTTGTCATAAACCTCTCAAAAAGAAGACCATACTTGATAGGGTCAATCTGTGTGATCCCGAGAACATAAGCAACCAAAGAACCAGCAGCGGACCCACGACCGGGGCCAGTCAACTGAACTTCATTTGCCTTGTCGGAGATCGCTTTCATGGTCAAGAAATACTTGCTGAAACCACGGTCATCAATAACATCCAACTCCATCTTTAGACGGTCAGTGTATTCTTTGTTCTCGTGGAGCCCACGATTACGCAAACCTTCCAAAGCATAGTTTACAAGTGCCTCTGTAGCAGTATGCCCCGCAGGAACCACAAAGTCAGGAAGCTTTACAGTTGTATCAGGAACAAAGTCCTCAATCATCTTGAAAGCAATGTCGTGAGTTCGTGTGATTGAGTCCATTACCAACTGATCGTCATACTCTACGCCAGCGGTCTTTGAGTAATACTTGTAGGAATCCCACATTTGGTTTCCATTCTTAGGATAAATCTCATATCCAATCTCTTCAACACCAGCCGGAAGATCGGTATTCTCCATCCAATCAGGCTTGCCCTTACCAAGCCAACCAAGGCGCTTGTAAAGCTCTCGGTCCTTCCAAGCGTCCGGATTAGGATAATGAGAGTCGGCAGTTGAAATAAGTGGAATACCAAACTCGTGATGCATTTCAATAATGTACTGATTTAGCTCGTGCTGCTCTGGAATATTGTTCCATTGAAGCTCGCCGTGCCAACGATCCCCAAAGATCTTCACAAACTCTCTTGTGGTCTCGCGCATTGCCTCTCGGACAGCCTCGGGGCCTTCCTCGCGGTTTGCCCAGTAGTTGCCGGCATACGGACCACCCAAACAATTATGGACCAACAGTCCGTTGGCAAAAAAATTATGTGTGTCTTCGACTGTTATATCATAAGTGTCCTCAATCTCTTCTAATTCCTCTATTTCTTCGATCTCTACAAATTTATAATTATTCATTGTTCCACCAAAATTTCTTGTATTTGTTGTTTGATTGCTTCTTCGTTGTAGTTTATATCATATTCCCAAAGTGTTAGTACATTAAAACCCATTTGTTTCGCTATGTCAAGTTTATGTTGATCCTTTTTCCACACTTCTTCTGCTGGTTGGCCTAAAATTATATCGCTTGCTTTAAAAAATCTATTATCTCCGTGAAAATAAGTCCCATTAACCTCTATTATAAGATCTCCAATCAAAAAATCATAAATATACGATAAATTGCCAAATAACCTATTGTTTTCAGGTATTCTAATCTGTAACTGTTGCGAGTATGAAACACCTATTTCATCTAATATGGCGGCAATCTTGCATTCTACACTGGATAGGCGATTATTATCAGAGAACGACTTGCAGGCCGCTATTCCTCCAGAAGAGCAAATTTCTTTAATTTGCTTTGTCGCCTCATAGAGCGAAATACCCCGAGAAGTGTAGTATTCTTTACATAATGGGCTATCTTTTCGTTTAAACTTGGGATTACCCAGTGTTCCGTTCTTTTTTCGTTGTTCTATTGTTTTCATCTGGCCTTTTCTTGATTTTTCGGCATTAATCAAACTAATCTGCTCTAATGTATAATCTTTTGGGAACCTATATTGAAGTTTCCAGTTTTGAGGCATAGTGTTGTAATTCTTTAAATTACATGTAAGTCCCTGTGATTTAAAAATCGAACGAGTAGTTTGCAGTGTATTTAGCCAAAATAATCGTTCATCCTTGATAGCCTCCGGATAATCTCTTATAATCCAATCCCTTATCATACCAAAACTATGGTTATCTTCTAATTTTTGTTTTATTAATGCTTCATCAACATAAGTGCAAAGTATCATATATTTTTCTTGTTTAGATAAATTGTGGTATTTATGGGCCATTTTGGTTTCCTCTGTGAGGATTGGGGAAGTAAAGACCCCCCTCACAATAAATAGTATTCTCGGGGGGGTTTATACCTTATTTTAAAGACAAAATCTTAATGTTTTTGTGTTTTTTGAGGTCTCCGGCTTCCATCCACCCTTGATCTGTAAAAACCTTGTGATCTGGTGTGAGACGGACACTTTTGCCATCTTTGGTTTTGATACGAATAATTTTGGCTTTCTTTCTTGTTAAATCTCCCCATAGAACACGACGATACACTAATCGTTGTTCTTTTTCGCTATAAGAGAGCACAAAAAGTTCGTTGCCTTGTTTATAGTTTCTGACTACATCATCCAGTCTCATCTGTCCCATAGAAGTATCCAAGATACTATCACCAGTCAAACAAGCAGACGCAGCGATAATGCCTTCTGAATACTTGTCCAGCATCTTGTAATCAACACGCGGATAACGGTAATAGTTCTCTTCGTTGTAAGACTCGGAAATAAGCTTGAAAAGGTTGTTTAGTCCTGTTTGGTTTTGAGCCAAAAGAACCAAATGACGACGACGGTTTAGGATAGACTTGATAGCCTTCTTTGACTCTTTCTCATCCTCGACGGTAGCACCGGAAGTATCGCTCTTCGCAAGAGACTTTGCGAGTTTAGCGTCTTCCTTGATTCTATTGTATTCTCCTCTCCACTCCTCGATAGAAGGTAGGAAATAAGCTTCAACACCAAAGATAGGCTTGAAGTTCTTGCCTTCTGCCTTCATCTTCTTCCAATGAAGAAACTGATGTGAAAAACCATTCATATTTCCGTGGTCCGTCAGTGCGAGAGCTTCACAACCGTTTGAATAAGCCCAGTCCATATGTTCGTCTGGGTATCCTATTGCGTCAAAGATAGACCCCGCAACAGAATGCGCGTGAAGTCCAACAAAAGGTATCTTTTTATCCGTCATTAACTTTTCCTTTTCTGTACATTAGTGTTTTCGATGGTCGCTTCATGCGCTTGCCGAGCGGCGACCCTAGTAAAGTAGCATACCCATCCCAGGTAGTCAAGTCATAAAACTCTTCAATCTCTTGGTCGTTGTTTGTGGGTCCTCCACCAAACACATCTTCAAGATTGTATTTTAGAGACACCAACCGTTCTTCTGGCGGCAACTTCTCCCTTGGTATCGCCTCTCCGTTAGTAGATTTCCAAACCGAAGCATTTTTGGTTATTGTATGTTTTGCTCTGCGCCACTCTTCTGGTTCCATAACAAATGAGATAGGATACCCGTCTCTTACCGTTTTGCCTTTGTGAGAAAAGTAGAATGTTTTCTTTTTCTGAACTTTTGCCCGATGTTTTAGCAGTTCTTTTGGATCAAGCATCCCCAAAGGAAATGAAACATAATAAGCAGCCGGTGTTGTCCATCGCGAGAACATACGCATAATCCAAAAGCATGCATTAGCGCCATAGATCGCAGACCAAGCGTAGTTATCTACCCTATCTCTATGTTTCGGGTGAATAGGAACATAATAAATGGGAACTTCCAAATGATTGGGGCTGCCCCAGTTTTTGAACGCACCTTGCTCCACAGAACGCATATCTGTCGCATATTCGCCTATGCGATGGCGGATAAGTGGGGCAATATCGTCGTTTGCGACAATCCAAATAGAGTTACAGCCAACGTGAATACATTCAAAAATAGCCGACTCTAATGCGGTATAGTTTGGAGCAACAGGTATTAGTGATGAGTCCCATTCCATACCAAACTCGGAAGTCATTCCTGATACCGGGATGATCCCCGGTAGGTTTTCTTTGCTACGGGTCATATAGAACTATTCTATCATCCAAATCTTCTGTTGTCTCGAAATAAAAGTTTCTTTTGCTTATGTGTCGGTCGCTATGTTGTAGTTTTAGGTATTCTTTGTTGTTTCTCTTCAATCCCATTTGCCTTATCTTTCTTTCCAAAAGCAAACGCACGATTGTGTCGGAAAAATCAAAGTTTTTGATGTCCTCGGCATCAATAACACTTGTTGCCAAAAAGTCCTTGAACTCACCGGTCTTGTTTCTATCAACTCGGTTGGTTCTGATGGTTCTGAACTCTTTTACAAATGTGTCGTGGGGCTTGATCACAATATCGTGGCCAAGTTTGGAACCTACCGTAATATCAAAGGTATCCTTGACGGTGTAATCTTTGATAACCTGATCTACGCCATCAAAGTTACAGTTTTCAAGGTCAAAAATATGAAGGAAACCAAACTCAATCAAAATCTTGGTGTTTCCTTTTGTGATAATCTTCAATTTGTTGTCTTCCATTCCGATAGTTTGAATATCAAACGGAACAGGAAGTTTGGATTTCATTCCAAGTTCAAATATGCCGTTATACCAGTTGCTTTTTACATCTTCATAACGAAAGAAATGAACAAAAGGTCTTTGTTCATCATTGACGATTAGATGGTAGTTCTTTTTGTTCGCGAATGTAATCGCTTCTTCCCGCCAGCCAATCACAACATTGGGAAGTTTGATTTGTATAGGTGAAAGCCCAGTCATACTACTAATGTAGCATAACCGGGCTTACAAGTCAAGTGTTATTTTTAATTAGGCGCCTATCACGACAACCTTATAGCGCGGCATCTCCGTACCCTCGGGCCCGACGCCCTCCGGATCGTGCCAGTCTCCTCCGTAGGAAATTTCCTTGTAGATTTGATCATCATAGATCCGGATGTTTTTAACGTTCATGGTCCCAAACTCGTGGGAGAAGGCGACGGGTGTATCGCCTGGGATCTTTGATAATTCTTCTATCATTTTATCCACCGTCATAATGTTTGCCGGCAACTCGCCATCGGTTTCTGCTTCGCTAACGGCATCAATCTCTTCTTTGATGATCTGCTGTAATCTTGCTTTGGTGAGTTTCATTCTGTTATTTCCTACTGCGCATCATGCGCTGTAAATCTTGATCATTATGATATATGATATAGCTCTTTCTCATAATCTTTGCGGCCGAGCGACCAAGCGACAAGGGCGTCTAACCACCGGTGGCGCAGAGATCGTTGAAGCAGGCGCGAGCCGAGCCATGCTTGCGCTAACCTTCTTGTTAGGTCTTCATAAGGGCGGAACGCATCATCCATGTACTCTTCATCCGGCCTTTTCGTGCCGCCGTAGCCTTCAAGGCCCATCAAGGCGTCAAGGATTATCTTGCGTGCCTCTGCCTTATCTGCTTCGTCTGCGTTTGAAAACAGCGCGCTGGCCATAAGTTCATCAATCTTGGCTTCCGGATCTTGTTCCGTTGCGGCTGCGATCTCTTCTTTGATGATCTGTTGTAATCTTGCTTTGGTTAGTTTCATTTTACTGCTCCTTTGGTAATTTGTTGTGTATCCAACAACTTAAATAGTTATTTATTCTGATAAAATTCCAATTACGTGGTTTTCTTTAATGACTGTAAAGGTTTGCCCATTGTGTTCAATATCTCGGAGCATATGAGCCTCCACAACCAAACGAAGCTCAGCACCCCAGATCACATTATTTGAGGTTGTATGAGTCTGTAGTAGTTCTACCACCGCAAACGGCGATTCAACAGATCGGTAATCCTGTGGAAGTAGGATACCCACATCTTCGGTTTCATTGTCCTCTACTGTTTGAACGTAAAGGTAGTTATTTACTGGTACAAAGTTCATTTTATCTCCTATCCGCAGCGGGCCCAGCCACATGACTGGCACGTCTGACATCCCTCAATATAAACCAAACCATCTTCGCCACACTCGGGGCAAGTCTTCTCACTTGCTTCCTGACCATCAGGAATGTAGTTTTTGAGAATACGAGCAATACACTTGGAGAATGAGAACATATCAGAGTCCTTATCCTTCTGCAGCTGCTCAACAACATACTGAATATTTGCTCCGTGGCGCAAACCAAGTGAAATAATCCGCGTCAAAGCACTGTGGTTTGGATTATCAAAGGTCTTTACTAGATCCTTGACGATAACTATATCACCGTTTGTTCCAATGCGCAAGTCGTAAATGGAATTTACAGTCTTGCGGGGATTCTTGACAAGGACACCCTTTGTTTTACCTCTCGGAATCTCAATAAGGTTTGAAAGTCCTCCCATAACCTCATACGGCTTGCCATCTAGAAGACCAACCATAATAACCCACTTCTCGCCCTTAATGGTAGTGTGGTGGATGTTGCATTCCAACTCCAAAGGACGCTTGGGGGCACGGTGCTGTGGGAATATTTCTTCGTCCTTCTTATCGTTCTCGGTTAGAAGAACGCCAGTTCGGGAACCATCAACATATACAGTAATGCCTTTTAGACCCAACTCCCAGCCCTGTTGGTATAGTCTACCAACAACCTCTGGCTCTGTGCCCTTTGGAAGGTTGATTGTAGAACTGATAGAGTGATCAATAGACTTCTGGATTGCTGCCTGGATAGCGACACGCTGTGACCAATCAATAGAATCAGACTCAACAAAGAAATCAGGCAGTTGAGGTAGTTCTCTGTGATTGGTAAAGTTCTCGTTTATCCACTCCTGAACATTGTGGTGGAATACCTTATACTCCAACCAACGATCTCCCAGATCATCTACAAAGTCAGGCGTAACATCTGTCTCGTTGTGAGAAAGTTTACGACGACGAATGTAGTAGTTCTTGAATACGGGCTCCAAACCAGATGAAGTCTGCGACATAATAGAAACAGAACCAGTAGGCGCGTTTGTAAGAATAGAAATATTACGACGACCGTGTGCTTGGATTAGTTCTTGGATCTCACTTGGAAGACGCTGAATGAAAGCATTATCCTTTTCAGTCTCCCAATCAAATACAGGGAAAACGCCGCGCTCTTGCGCAAGGTAACAACTTTCAGTGTAAGCGGTGTCTCTAATAGTCTCGTAGATCTGCTCAATTAGAACCAGTGCCTCGTTTGAATCGTAAGCAAGATTCATTCGTGCAACAGCATCAGCAAGACCGTGAGTACCAAGACCAGTTCTGCGACCCTTGGCGGCAGCATTGTAAAGCTTGGTCCATAGTTCCTTCTCATCGTCTGAATCGGCAACAGCACGAATGTTCTCTAACTTCTCCAACTCCAACTCAACAAGGTTGTCGGAAAGACGCATACCTACGGATGCAATCAGCTTTAGTCTGTTGAAGTCAAAGCTAGCGTTCTCTGTGAAAGCATCCTGAACAAGATGCTTTAGATTTAAAGAAATAAGACGGCAAGAATCGTAAGCAGAAAGAGGGATCTCACCACAGGGATTAGTTGTCTTTGTTTGGAACTGCGGGTATGAGTGTGCTGGAAGGTTCTTTGTGATGTTGTCCCACATTAGAAGTCCCGGCTCTGCTGTCTTTGTAGCAGACTCAACAATATCGTTCCAAAGCTCTGTGGCATTCACAGTGCTAATGTGTGTTGGCGTCTCGGCATCTACAGGGAAACGAAGAGTAAACTCTCCTCCGTCCCTCACAGCCTCCATAAAGTCATCTGTAATCTTTACGGATACATTGGCTCCTGTAACCTTTGTAAGGTCGTGCTTCATTCTTACAAACTCACGAATGTCCGGGTGACGAACATCCATAGAAATCATAAGAGCACCACGACGACCGTTCTGTCCAATCATCCGACAAACATAAGAATAAAAGTCTGCGAAAGACCAAGCGCCAGTAGTAGTGCGAGCAGAGTTGTTAACGGGAGCACCCTCGGGACGCAAATCAGAAATATCAAGACCAACCCCACAACGACGCTTGAACAGATTAGCAATGTCCTTGCCAGCGTCCATAATGGATGAAATACTATCCTGTGGATTATCGACAACAACACAGTTAGAAAGCGATACATTAACATAATTATTTCCAATCCCCATCATAGGCGAACCCTGTGGAACAATGTATTTGAAGTTCTTTAAGTAAGAATAGATTTCTGATTCGGTAAGCTTGTTTCCACCAAACTTATCTTCCATCCGAGCAAACTCGGAAGCAATGCGACGATGCATATCATCGGGGGTCTTTTCAACATAGTTTCCTTTATTGTCGCGAAGACAATATTTCGTCATAAAAACGTTTGTAGCGAGTTCATCGCCATCAAAATAAGCTAATGTTGCTTCTCTTACCTGCTCTTCATTATACATTGTTAGTTTTCTCCTTTGTTTTTCTTGAAGTTCTTGTATTTCTCTACGAGTGATTGCTTTTGCTTTTTAGCATTCACTTCAACGTTTTCATCTTCCTCAGATGGTTGCAAAACCTTGATACTGACTGTGCTTGTATCCATAAAGATAGGGAATACAAGCCCATCAGGTCCATTTCTGTTCTTTGCTACAAAGACGCGACCAGAGTTCGCAACCTTATCATCCACAGTTCGGGAAACAGTGAAAATAAAGTCTGAAACGAAACATTTGTTGAACGCTTCTGAAATCGCCTCCATTGTAATAACTTCGGCATTCAAACCAGAACGGTTTGTCTGTGAAGCAGTCCAAATTGGACACTCCATTTCTGATGCGATGCCGCGAAGTTCTTCGTAAATAGTTTCTAGTTCGTTTCTCTTTTCTCTTTGTGAGCGAACCGGACGAAGAAGATCAGCATAATCAACAATAATCATATCAACATTGATATTGCGCATCTTCAACTTTTCAAGGTGTGTCTTAATAGTGTGAGTTGTCGCAGACTTTGTTGGATACTCTTTGACGATTAGGCGACCTTCAATGTCCTGAACCTCTTCGTAAATCTTCTCCTTGAAAGACATAAGATTGCCCAAAGGCACCTTTGTGAGACAAGAGTCGTAACGAGATCCAATAACCGTATCTTGAAGTTCCAGTGTGTAATGAACAACAGTCTTGCCTGCTTTGAGAGCCTGTGTTCCAAGGTGAACGAGCACCATTGACTTACCGGCACCAGTCGGAGCAATAACAACGCCAAGCTCCTTCTGTCCTAGTCCACCCTTACAAATGTTATCAATTAGATCCCAACCAGTTGAGATAGGGTTGCGGAACCGAGGCTTAAATCGCTCCTCAAAGTCCTTCTTCCAATCATAACCCTCATCGTTGTCCATACCAAGTTTCAGTGAGTCATTAATAACTTGTGAAATCTCATCATAAGACGAGTTCTGTAGAAGACCAATAGACTTGACCATCGCAGACTTGAGGTTCTGCTTTTTACAGAAATCAAGCGACGTATCCTTAATATACTCTACGTCTGTAAGATCCGCGATTTGTGAGCGCACATAAAACTCGCGTACTTGCTTTGCTGTTAGCTCGTTCTCTGCGTCCAAGTCGGAACGCAGGATAGTCTTCATAATATCGCGTGATGGGTGAACCCCATACTTCTCGCGATAAGAGAAAACCTTTGTTAGAAATAGTTTTAGGTAGTTTAGCTCCAAAAAGTTAATGTCAAGGACTTCTTCAATCTGGTCAGCGAACGCACGGTCATCTAGTATTACCATACAAAGCTTTTCTTGGAAGGACTTGCCATACCTTGAGAAGTTAACGTTTTCGTTTTTACCAATGATAGTTTGATTCATAGCCACATCTTACTCCGTCACCAGTGCTTTGTCAATGCAGATTTTGTTCATAGTTCCGTGCAAATCCTCCCAATTAAAGACACCAAACCCATCCTGATTCATCATACGAAGAATCTCGGTTTTGTTGTAGTCGTGCTCAAAGTTGTTTAGTGCGTAATGGACCTTTTCTTGACTCTGCAACGAGATGGCTGGCGCATACAGTTGCATAAGTTTATAGTTACTAATAACTATATCTTTGTGCTCTAAAACGTTAGAGAAAAACTTGGCTTTGGACTCTGTATTCTCGCAGAAATCGAAAACCTCGTGTAAAGTCACATCTTTATCTTCTCTCAGAAAATTAAGATTTTTTGCGATGGACTTGAGTCCGGCGCGAGGAACTCCCACAAGATTGTCGGAAGCATCACCAGCAATAGCCCGAGCAACAGCAAAGTTGCGAGGATGAATATCAAACTGCTCAACAATGTTCATCTTGTTGTGAACAACCTTCTGAGTCGGACGGAACAAGACAGTCTCATCATCACAAAGCTGAATGAAATCCTTGTCATTGGAAACAATAACCTTCTGCCATCCTTCGTAGTGTGGAAGGCGACTAACATAAGAGATTACATCGTCAGCTTCAATCTCGTCAAAGCGGAACTGAATAACAGGTAGTTCGTTTAGATATTCAATCAAACGAACCTGCTGCCATACCATATTCTCACGCTGCTGCTCGGGCGTAAGGTTGTTTGGACGGTTGACGCGGATAGGCTTGCGGCCCTCCTTGTAATTCTTGTTTTGCTGGCGGCGCTTACGGGAGCCTCCTGGCCCATCCCAAACGATTACAATACTGTCTGGGTTGATGTCCCGGCAAAGCTTCTGCAGAATGCTTAGAAAGCCCTTCAGACCACCAATAGGCTGTCCGTGGATCGAAATACTTGGATTTACAATGAACGCCCTAAAGTAAGCATTCAGAGCATCCACAATCATTACTCTTTTCATTTGTTATCCCCTAACGTAGAAAGCGACTGTGGAGTAAGAATACCCCACAGCCGCCGGTTTGTCAACCCTTTTTTACTTACTCTTCTTTATCTACGTCGTAGAAATCGCCTGCGTCTCCCTCGCGATTATCAAACTTCTTGATAATCTCCTCATCCATAATCTCAAATACTCGATTTCTAAATTTATCGTCCTCTAACTTATCTAACCAATGGGCTGACTGGAACTTCTCTTCTGTGCCGTCTGGATAAACCAATGAATACCAAGCACCTGCTTGCTTCAGGTTATCGGAGATCTTAATTGCCTGCAGCCAACTTTCTCTATCCTGCACACCGATGTCTTCTGAGCCCCAAAGAATCTTGAAAGCACAGTTTCTACCGGCAGTTCCAAATCGTGACTTCTCCAACTTAACTTTTACTTCTGAACCAATGCGGAAGCCACTATCATCTAAAATAAAGGCAGCTTTTGCCTTTCTTCCTGTTAGCCAAATGCGCAGGGAATAAACATAATGCATTGACTTACCACCCGGAGTGATGTAAGGCGTCGTCATAGCAATAATACGCGCATTTGGACCCTGTGGGATATTCGTCTTCAACTGATTGAGAACCAAAAACGCAGACTGTGTGTTTGCGATTGGAACCGTCAGCTTTGACATTCCCTTTGATAGAACACGAGCCTTGACAGCCATTGTAGAGTTCGGGTTGAAATCTCCCTCTACATCTGAAACAGTCGGGGTCAGAGCAAGCGAATCCCAAATGAATAGGGTTCGCTCTGCTCCTGAATCCAAAACTGCCTCAACAGTTTCAAGGACGTGCTCTACGCTCTGTGCCTGAACGTAAATAAGGTTTTCTAAATCACATCCCGTGCGCTGCAAAAAGCCCGGGTCAATAGCAGACTCAGAGTCCATATAAACAACATTCATACCCATCTTCTGTGCGTTCGCAGCAATCTGCGCAGCCATAAAAGACTTTCCTGTTGCTTCAAGGCCAGCAATCTCCGTAAACTTGCCGACTGGAATGCCAGCCAACTGTCCTCGGCAAATGATAGAATCAAGCCAGCGTGAGCCAGTTGGAATCCACTCCTTTACCTCGGTAGGGTTTGCTTGATTTAGATTGTGGGCACACTCCACTCCTGAAGTCTTGTTAATGAGACTTCGTAGACCGTCAATCGAAATCTTGCCAGCCTTTGATTTACTCTTCGCCATCTTTATCCCTTTCTTCTAACATGTATCTTTTATACATTTCCTCAGCAAAATCTTTATGTAATGCTGAAAGACTTTCCTCAATCTCGCTGATCTGTCGCAGTAACCCTGACAGATACCACCATATTAAACAACCCGACAGAATTACGGCGACAATGATCATTGCATCACTCCGCGCTATCGTCGTCGTCGCCTGCCGAATCATCATCATCGGCAGCTGAATCGTCGTCGTCGGTGACGGACGAATCATCGTCATCAGCTACAGATGAGTCATCATCATCGACCTCTGCACTTGGACAGCCACCTAATACTACCGTGCTGATAACAAAAAGGCAAGCCAAAAATGTTACAAAAGTAGCAATACTTACACGCTTGAACATACTATTTTCCTTTCTAGTTTAGTGTTAGAGTTCCGTTAGGGGTCTCGACAGAAACCTCAAAAGCGGAAACAAAAGTGTCGGCATCAAAATACTGAAAACGACCGGTGGTGGCAGCATCAGCGTTGAAGATATCGCTAATACGAACCTGAACCTCAGTAGAGATATCACAGCGACCACGCTTGTAATCATACTGCTCGGTTGAATACTCTAGAGAATACTCACCATCGTAAATGGTCTCAGCAAGACGCTCGGTAATGTACTCCTCAAAATAATCCTCTCCGCGCTCGTAATCATCAAGCTCTCCATTGTCGCGTAGATTATTAAGAATATCGTCGCCAACGCTTGGAGTGCCCCAGCCGCCATATACAGGAATGCCAGAAGCAAGCAAACTTGCAAGCAAGCCAGCAGTTGCAGTCTCGTGAACCGAGTCCGTAACATACCCATCATTGATGTGCCATACATCATTGCCCTCGCTGTACTTGAGGGTTACAAAAGTATTCGTGTCAACATTTAGCTCTCGTAGCCGATTTACAAAATCACTCATTTTTAACTCCCTTTTAAAGTGAAAAGTGAGACCCCTGTAACCCCGGGCCTCCCTGCGGAGGGGATAATTAAAGAGCGCCAAGCTCTGCGAAGGCGGCATCGACGGCGTTGACCTCGCTATCGTTGTTCTTGTTGCCATACTTCCTGGTCTCGCTAGAAACCGACTCTGGATCATCAACCTGCGAGTTAACAAAGTTATCAAGCATTGTCTGAACATCAGCAGTCGTCTTACGCTCAAACAGCCCACCAAAATCGGGGATGCTGTCAAGAAGCTCTGCGCACTTATCTGGAGTTAGATCTTCACAGAGAGCGGAGGAACGCCGACGCGGGACCAGCTTTGTCTGAGGGAACGACGCTCCAGGGGGCTTACCGTAAGTAAGAGTAAGGTCAGTGCCTGACTCGGTATCGGTAATATCTCCATACTCAGGGTTGAGTACAAGAGAAAGAAGATTCTCGTATGCGAGCTTTCCGTAACCCCAGACGCGAACTCCCGCATCCTCCTGACCACGGACCATAACCGGTGAGAAGAAACGCTGACGAACGAAGAGAGACTTGGCCATCTTCTTTGAGTGATCGTCGTTGTTATCTACACCCTCACGCCATAGCTGAGAAGCGAAATCACATACGGGGCAGTTATCGCCAAAGTTACGCTTTGGACAAAGGAAGCCGCCCTTTTCTACATTGTAGTGGAACCACATCTCCTTGAAGGGGTCGCCATCAGCAGTAGGCACGATACGAATATCCTGATCACCATCCTCGGGACGCCAGAAAACAGAGTTTCCACCCTTACCCTCACCTCGCAAGGCTGCGAGCTTCTCTCGCATTTTGTCTAGATTGATACCCATTTTTTATTTCCTTTCTTGGGTTAGAGTACGATCAGCTAATATCCTGATCGCCTAAAAGTTCTTCAACATACTGTACCATAGAAGAGTAACGAACGCAATAACAATATTTCTGCTCGTAACTCGTTCTGAACACACCATACGATACATTGGTTCCTGTGTCAAGGCGAGATTTAACAAAGTTGTTAATCTTTCTGAAGAGTGTGCCGTCGTTCTTCAAATCATCCTCGCCAATACCGTAATAGTACACTACGTCCTTGGTGTTTGTCAAGGGGTAAAACCATTTTTCTGTGTACTCAGTATAATCGTCGCCCTCTAATGATACTGCGCCAATGGTACAGATACGAGACAACTCTGACGGTGTAATAAAGTTGCCGATTACAGGCTCTGAGTGCTTGAATACGTTTGTCATATGAATGATATTTACAATCGCTTGGTTTAGAGTATCGTAATAACCAATAATAGACATATCGCCAATGCTTCGCTCAATGTGCGCGTTATTGACCATAATAATACGCTCTAACACGCCTGAACGAGCATACTCTTGAAGAACAGAAGAAACAATTCTTTCTTGCTTCTTTTGTATCTCAGACATAATCGTTAGATCGCTTTCAATGTAAAGAACTGTAATCTTATTGTTTTGAAGTTGCTCCAACAAACGTAAAGAGCCACCAGAGATCTTTCCTGCGCCAGCAATAACAACCAAAACTTCTTCGTTTTGAATATCTAACTTTAGGTCAGGAAACTTTGCGTCATACTCTTCGTGAGAGGAACATTCCTTAATTATATTACTTGCGTCGTCGTTTGTATCGATAGTAAAAGTTTCATATTGCGGGAACTTTGAAAAAGCCTTCGCAATGTTACAACCTGCTTTTCCCAATCCCACAACAATCATTCCTCAACCCACTCCAACATGTAACCCATGTCAAAGCCACCACACTCAATACGCTTAACAGTGACAGCCGTCATAACCTGAGCATCCGTGATGCCTTCTCTACTGAGAGTAAGGTGAAGGATTTCCACGATATCCGCAGCCTCTTCAGCACTGGGGTTTTCAACAAATTCCATTACTTCTTCTTGAAGCTTATTAAGCGCGGCGACTCTAAGATCCTCCCCATTAATAATAGTGGTTTGATGAGTTTTGCCGGCTTCTTCGATGATCTCTGGAATTCGATCTCGGACAAGCTTGTAATGTAATGTTTTCATAAATTTAATTTCTTCATTTCTCCAAGATTTCTGCCTGCCGAGACATTGACCTTGAAGTTACCATAGCGGGTTTTTTTGAACGTGTCAAGTATTTCTACAATCGTCTGTCGTTCGTCGTTTGCGAGATCGATGTATACAGCATCGTGAACAAGAAATGCGATATTGCTTTTCATCCCCTCCAAAAGCTTAAAAACCTTATATGCCTGTTCATGCACCATATCAATCGTGGTGCTCTGTACAATGTAGTTCAGAGCGTGATGCTCGTCTACATTATCCATTATTCTACCATAATCTGTCTTGATTTTGAAGCCATCCCAGAACTTATTTCGAACAAAATCTTTGTTGTAAAGCTGCTGTAACTGCTTGTTTTCGTTGGAAGAATACAACCAAGCAAAAGTCTTTGTCTTTGCGTCTTCACGGGTCAATTGATTGTTGAAAACGTTCTGAACATTCCAATCGTGGATGTCATTTTGTGGCTGATCTTGCTCGGATAGAGCCAGGAGTACTCTCAACTCTGCTGCATTGAAATCAAGCTCCAAAAGCCAATCATTGTTCGGTTTAATGCACCCTCGGAACTCCTTGCCCATCGTCAAAATCGGAAAAGACTTAGGCTTTGTCGAAAGTCGGCCAGTCACCGTCCCCCACGCATCATAATCACACACCCAACGCGACGTGCGAAGAGTGCGATGAAAGTTCTTGCCCTTCACAGAAGACAAAAGATGCTTGATAGGCTCAATATCGACGTTTAGATCCCTCGACTCAATGTCAGAGAGCATTTGAACCAGATTCATCATATGCTGATAATTCTCAGGACGATCAAAGGTCTCCAAAACATGCTTTGTGACCTCATTTTTCGCATTCATGTAACGATACAAAAAATACTCGGGCAACACGTCATAAAAGCAGTTATCGTCCAAAGAAAGGTCAGCGGTTTTGAAGGCTT
>Ga0180434_10001948_pt1 | contig 28530 bp, 20 predicted proteins | sample SS_ome_7_FD_132453 | JGI IMG/M metagenome (GOLD analysis project Ga0180434, IMG submission 132453) | Hypersaline lake sediment archaeal communities from the Salton Sea, California, USA - SS_1_D_2 metaG | ecosystem: Environmental > Aquatic > Non-marine Saline and Alkaline > Hypersaline >... | reverse complement strand
GCGAGCGACCTCGGGCGATGCGTACATTGACGACGTCAAAAAAATTCTCGGTCGTCCCTAGCACGGCGCCTTCGCATCGCCGCGCGCCATGGGTGATCTCGTTCGCCAAGTCGCGCATTTTGGCGACCTTCTGGACGAAGGGCAGTTTTTCGATGCGTTCGATATCGGCTTCCTTGATGCCGAACTTCTTAGCGAAAGTTTTGGCTTCGCCGGCTTGATCCGAGCCGGGCGGCTCGATGCTGCGAAGAATGATGTTTTCGCTGCCGAGCAGGCGGATGTTCTTTAATTGCTCGGCTGAGGCGCCCTCGCCGATGGCGAGCATGCAAATTACCGCGCCGACGCCGAAAATCATGCCCAACGCCGTCAGAAAAGAGCGAAGCTTATGCGCGAAGAGCGATGCAACGCCCAACGCGATCAGCTCGCGCGACATCAATGTTCGCAGCAGCAGCATCTCTCATCCGGCGGCGGCTGATCCGCGCATGCAGTGCCGGATCATCGTGCCCGGCGCAGACAGCCGAGGGCGGCTGTCTTACATGCAGCTCGCCAGTTACTCGTCTTCCGGCTTTTCTTCGGGCTCTTCCGGGACTTCTTCCTCGCGCGGCTGAACCGATTGCCGGGGCTCGCCGCCGGTTAACGAGGAATACAACGTGGCTTGTTGTCCGAGATACGGGTATTGCTCTCGCCCCCGGACAACCTGCCCGAGTTGATCGATCAGGTTTCCGCGGTGTTGGTCCGCGTTAAATTCGTCTATGCGCCAGAGCAGATGATGAACCGTCGCCAAAGACGATTGATGCACCCAACTGGCGCCGGACTGCTTCTGTGCGAGCTTTTCGTACGCGTCACGGGCCCGCGTTAATGTTTCAGCGGCCTCGTCGCGCGCTTGATCAGCGTTCTCCCGCAGCGTCTCGGCGTCAAACTCGAATGTCGGCGCCAACTCCGCCGCACGCTCCAGGGCGTCCAGACAGGCTGTCGAAGCGAGCGCTCGCTCGGCCAGAATTCGCCCGGTCGTCAAAATCGCTTGTGCTTCTCCGCTGGCGGCGGACGAGGCCGTGACGGTATCGGCCGCGATCATCTTCAATCGCTCGTTGAGTCGTTGCGGGTCTTTGTCGCGTTGCAGCGAACTGGCGGCGTTCTTCCATTGGTCGGCGGCGGATTTGGCGCTCTTGAAGGCCGAAGCGGCTGCTCGCGCCGCCTGCAGCGCGGCCTCCTCTTTCTCGGACGCCTGCCCCAACAGCACCATCAATCCGTCTCGAGTCTTGTTGAGGTCGGTTTCCAACGAAGCCAGCCGGTCAACAAAATAATCCTGGCGCGTTCCAGCTTCCTTGCCGATCTTCGCCACGGCGGCTTGCTTGTTTGCTACGGCCGATCGGGCTTTTTCAAGACGCGCGATCCGCTCCTCGAGCATCGCGGCGTCGTGCGTCAGCTTGTTGAGACCGACGACGACACGCCCGCCTTTCTGATCGTCCGGCTCCCCGCCGTCGCCGGCCTCCTCGCCGCCTTCAATGCCGCCGTAAGTCAGCAGATGCGCGCGCGCCTGAAGCTCGCCTAATGCATCGGACAAGCTGAGATATTTACCGCGATAAGTTTGAAATGAAGCGTCGTCGCCGTGAATAAAGCCGGCTTCGCTTAGCTGGAGCAGTTGATCCTGCTTTTCTTTCATTCGTGCTTGAGTCCGCTCAACGACTTTTCGCCGCTCGTCCAGCGATATCCGACAAGTCTCCAACGCACCGGCGGCTTCTTCGAGCCTGGCGGCCAGGTCTTCAATTTCCTCGGTCAATGCGTCGTCGATGTCCGCCACGTCCAAGCCGGCGTAGTGATCGTTTTCCGCCCGCGCCTGCGCCCACGCCGTCGCGACGTCCTGCAAATGAGCCGTCTCAACGACCGCTCGCGTGCGCAGCAACTGCGACTCGGTCAACAGATCGCCGGCCTCGATCAATTTGATCGCCCCGGCCACTTGGCCGTTGCTCGCCGAATCGCGACCGGCCTGGGCGGCCTGACGCGCGTTTCTGGCCGCGTCCGACAACTGCTTGTGATTGTCGCGGACGGCTTTTTCAAACGCGCTCACGCTGCCCGGATTAATCGACAACGGACGGATGTTTGAGGCCGCAAGTCCGCTTTCGCGATCGAGCGCCTGGGCGCTGCGCACAATACGGTTGAACTCGCTTTTCATCGCCTCGATCTCTTCCGACGAAGCATCGGCGAGCGCGCCAAAATCGGCGTCTTTCAGCCGTTCGAGTTCTCCGCGGGCGGCGGCCAACGGCAATTGGGCGTCATAGGCGTGCAACTGCCGCCGCGCCAATTCAGCCTGCTTCAGGGCGTCCATCGCCGTCGGGCTTACCGAAGCGGGGAAAAAGGTCGGCGCCACGAAGGCGGCCGCTAACAGTATCGCTGCCAACATGAATCCGATGATCGTAGCTTTCAAGGTTATGCTCCGGGCGCGTTTGGTCGCGCCTTCCGCGCACGACCGACCGATTTCCCCAATATATAAGCTGTACGTCTAACCGCCAGTTGTTTTTCTGTCAATTTTTCGCCAATTGGGTCGCCAGATCCCGCCAATCCACCATGCCGCCCCAACCGATCAACCTCCCCGCGCGATCGATCGCGACGACCAGCGGAATTTCACGCACGCTCCACGTCCTGGCGAACTCGCCCGCCCAGCCCAACCCGTCGTGGAGTTGCGGCCAATCCAATCCTAACTCCTTGCAGGCCGCCTCCATCCGCGTTTGCGACGAGTCCAAATTGACGCCGATAACTCTAAAAGCCGGATGAGTTGAACGATACATTTCGATCGCGCTCGCGCACCGTCGCCCGTTCTCGGAAAATCCCGCCCACACGACTACTAGAACCGGGGCGCCGCGCCAATCGGAGATGTCGAACGGCTTGCCGTCGGCAAGCTGACCGTTTAACGGGAAGGATTTGCCGACCGCGGCGCGCCGCCGCTCGAGCGCCTGGAGCGTCTTTGTCGTCAGGTGCTCGGGAAAGGCGCGTTCGAGATTCGCCGTGATGCGACGCAGCGCGGCCTCGTCCCCCAAGGCGCTGGCCGCTTGATACAACTCCAGGGCCATCCGCGGCGAATGCCGACTCGTGGGATACTCGGCGACGTAGCGCCGATATCCGTCGAGCAACCGCGCGTCGTATCGCGCCGCCGGCGTGGAGGACGGCTGCGATGTCGCAACCGGCGCCGAGACGATGTCGCAACGAATCCGCCAATACGCCGCCTCGTGCAAGGCGCTCGGGCTGGGCGGATTTTCCAGGTAAGTTCGTACCCGGGCCGCCAAAGTGCTGAAGTCTCCCTGAGTCAGCGCCCCGATTTCAAACAGGGCTTTCAGCTCCAACCGAATCGCATCATCGCGCCGCGGACCGCCCGGATACGCGGTCAGATACAATTTGATCTTCTCCAGCAGACGGCGCCGCGGCGCCAAGACTGCATCGACGTCTTCCTGATATGGCGCGGTTTCCCGCAACGCCAGATTCGCCGCGACGACTTCGCGCCAGAAGGCCTCGTCGGGCGGCGCTGTCGCGGCCGACCGAGACTGAGCCGTCGCCGCGCTCGACATCGCGATGACGCCGAACATGAACGCCGCTCGGATCACGACGGCTCTTGGACCAAGTTTACGCCGACCGGTTGACACCGCGTACTCCACATTCCGAGCAGATTAAGTCGTAGCGCCCGATCTCCGCATTGCAGTGTCCGCCCCCCGTATCGGACGTAGAGATTCTTGAAGCCCTCGGCCGACAGTCTCGTCGGCCGCTGCAATTAGAGGGCGGCGCCGGCTTACCAGAACATCCATGCCTGTTCGTTCCCTCGGTGCAGCACTTCCACCAGCACCCAGATATAGAGGAACAGATTCGTGAATCCATGCACGAACACCAGGAATAAAATGCTCTTCTTCCAATACATCAAGGCGTTGAATGCAAACCAGCACGGGATGCTGACCGCCCAGTTGTCCGGGTGTTCCAGCGTCGACAGCAGCGACGTCAGCAGGAACGATTTCCAGGTGAACATCCCCAGCGGCTTTTTCTCGAACTCGCTCCAATCGATGAAGGCCCGCAACAGGAATGCGCGCCAGAACAGCTCCTCAACCACGGCTACTGTTGTCGAGGCGACCACTATACGCGTGACCACGGTCGACCAGAACAATCCTCCCGTGCCCAGCGAGTCGCGCGGATCGACCAACTCGAAATCGCCCGAAAAGATCGGCAGCGGCATCCGATGCGGCAGGCCTAGCCAATTGAAGAAATACTGCCCGTAATACCAGCCCGTCGCGATCAACACCCCCATCACCGCCGCCAGCAGCACGTGGGCTTTTCCCCAGGGCGGCAAATGTCGTCGAAACAACCACACTACCCACAACCCGCCGACGCCGCGAATCAGACTCGCCGCCCAGCGATATTCGTAGGTGAGAAACGAAGTGTCCCGCAGCGCCAGCAGTCCCAGGTAGACGAACATCGGCGCTATCAGAACGATATCCGGCCGATCAGATAGAAGCCGATCCAGCCACTGTTTTGAACTTCCGTTGTCTAGTTTTCCAGGATCCGACATAAGGGTTCCGCTTCGTTGCACCGGGGCGCCGCGCCCGACAATTACGCCGACAAGGCGGCACAAACAGCCGCCGGTCCCTGTCCGGGAGCGATTACTATACAGTCAAAGCCCCCCAGCCGAAACGATCCCGCGCTGCGCGGCTTTCGGCGGGCGCCGTGTGCCGCGGCTCCGTGAGCCGTGCAAAGGCCGCACGCTTGAGCGGGAGGCGCTGACGGCTGTTCCGCACGCGACTGGGTCGCGTTATGATTTGATCCGCGAACCGGGCTAACCGTCGGCGTCGGCGCGTGTCCATGTTGGCGGTAAGGTTCTGTGCGCCTGTTTCCCGCTTGGGCTTATCGTTTAACTTGGCCGTTGAGGAGTTAAAAATGCATATCCGTCAACTTGCTGGCGTCGCGTTGATGACCAGCCTCGTCGCCGCCGCCGCGCTCGCCCAGGACGTCGCCGAGTCGCAACAAAAATTGCTGAGCAAACGCGCCGCCGAGGCCGACGCATATCGTAAATTGGCCGAAGCGGTCTACGGCGTGCAACTCAACTCGCGCACCAGTGTCCACGATTACGTCGCCGAGTCCGACGACATTCGCGGCGACGTGGATGAATTCATCAAGGGCATCCGCCTGGGCGCGCCGATATGGTACGACGACGGTTCGTGCGAGGTTTCCGCCGAAGTCACGGTAGCCAAGGTCGTCGAAACCCTGCGAAGCACGCACGACAGGCATTACCGCGGCGACAGCGTGAAAAAGAGCGATTTCGAATCGATCTCGCGGCGGATCGAAAAGAACATCATTAAAGTCGTCGGCATGGGCGCTCCGCGCGCGGACCTGCCGCCGAATTTACCCGAGGGCGTCGCCGAAATGCTGGGCCCGCCGCCCGCCGGACCCGCCTCCGGTCCGCCTCCTATCCCCGATATCTGGAAAGCCGTCGGACCACAGGCCCGGTTTATGGCCATCGGCGGCGCGCGCAAGGACGCCCAGCGCAAACTGGCTGAACGAATCAAAGGATTGCGTCTGACCGCGCGAACCGTCGTGCGCGACTTCATGGCCGAAAGCGACCAGATCACGACCGAGTTAAGCGCCAATCTCGCCGGCGCGTACGAAGTCAGCACCTACCTGCATCACGACGAGTTGATCGCCGAGGTAACCATGCGCGTGCCGACCGAACAGGTCGTCACCGCGATCAAAAAGGTGCATAGCCGTCATTACAAAGGCGACGACATCGAGGGGCACGACATCGAGAAGCTCGTAAAAAACGTGATCAAGCGGGATTTTGAAGCCACGGGCATGAGCGTGCCCGCCCCGCGTTTCATCGAAAGATATCGCGCCGCGGCGCCGATCGCGCTGCCCGACTGGACGATGGGCATGATCCAGGCCGAGGGTTTCGGCACGGACGAGGAGATCGCCACGCCGCAAGGCCGTCTGCGAGCCGCCCGCGCGGCCGAACTGGACGCCCGGCGTAAGCTGGCCGAAAACATCGCCGGGTTGAACATCTCGGCCGAAACGCTAATTCGCGATTTTACAGCCCAACACGATTACATTGCGACATCGGTGGATGCGATCATGGTCGGCGCGTCGGTAAGCGATACGCGATTCACCAGCGACAGCGCCGTAGTCACGGTAACGATCCCCGGCATGATGGTTTGGGACGTCGTGAACGACGAACTGATTCGACAGCGAAGAACGCCCTGACGCCCGGCGGGCGGCGCGATGTCCGAGTTGCAGGATCCGATTCCTGCAATGCAGGGTCCGCCCCCCCGGAGCCGGCGTAGGCGATCATCACCCGAGCGTCAGCGCGCGGGCCGGCGTCCTCTAAAATACCACGGCCGACAGAGGCATCGGCCGCTACGCTTGCCGGCGGCGCAGGTCGTTACTATTGAAATTAACACGCACCGCTTGTTCCCAAGGAGACGCTTCATGAGCATGTTACTACGCCGTTTGATATGCGGGACCTGTCTGATCGCCGCTTTGTTCGTATTCACGGGTTGCGGCGAGAAAGAACATCGCAAGGTGCGCGTGACCGAAGAGCAGCACGAGGGCGAGGTCGTCGAGGAAGCACAGGGACAGCAAATGATCGTGGAATAGCCGCTCAAACAGAGCCCCGAGCGCCAGCGCGCGGTCACGCCGCGGCGGGCGCCGCGGCGGCTGTAGTCAGCGGAAACCAGCGGGCGTTGCAAACACAGCCGAGGGCGGCTGTGCTACACAGGTGTGGAAATGAGATTTCGGTATTACCGCCGTTCATCGCGTCCGAGCAGGTCGGGCGCTGTTGCGCTGACGTGCCTGTTGCTGGCGTCGCCGACGTTCGCCCAGGAAGCGTCCGCCCCCGAGTTAAAAACCGTCGTCGTGTCGGCGGAAGGATACGATCGGGACGACGCGATTAAGCGCGCTTTGCGCAAAGCGCTCGAACAGGGCGCCGGCCTGCAAATCTCCGCGCACTCAAAGGTTGAAAACTACATGTTGATGCGCGACACGATTTACAGCCGCGCCGCCGGCATCGTTACGGATTATCGCGTGCTGGAAGAGAAGGCGGGCTTCGGCGGAACGGCCGTCGTCACGGTCGAGGCGACGGTTCGCCCGGACGCGGTGGCGCAAACGTGGGGCGAGGTTCAGAATCTGCTCGATCAGATCGGTCGCCCGCGCATAATGGTTTGGATCGAAGAGACTATCGACGGCCGGATTCAGAAAGACTCGATCGTCGCGGCGCGAATTGAGGAGCTTTTCGCCAAGGCCGGCTTTGACTTGGCGGCGCGCGACGCGGTCGAGGACATCCGCCGACGCGCGGTCAACGAGGCGCGCGAGCAAAACGACGCCGCCAAACTGGCGCGGCTCGCCAAAAGTCACGGCGCTCACTTGCTGATCCGCGGGTCGGCGAACGCCAATCGCGCCGGAATCGAAAACATCTACGGCGTCCGGGCGGCGTTTTACAATTGCGACGTGCAAGCCCGCATTTACTTCGCCGACACGGGCAAACTCATCGCGAGCGAGTCGCTGCCGCAAACCCGCGCCGGCTTGCGTTCTAACATGGAATTCAGCCCGCAAGCCGCGCGTGCGGCGCTCGTCAAGGCCACGTTCCCCGAAGCCGACGCTCCGGCCATGCGCCCCCCGTTGGCGAACCGCCTCTACGAAGCCGTCATGGAGCAGTGGTCGACGCAAATCACCGCCGGCGGCGAGATCGAACTGGAGATCAGCGGCCTCGATTTCAAAGCGTACGCGAGAATCAAGAAAGCGATCTCCGAGATCAAGAACATCACGCGCGTCGACGGCGACTTCAGCCACGGCGCCGCCGTGTTCCGCATCAAGGCCGACATCTCAGCCGAAGCGCTGGCGCTGCAATTGGCCGAAGCTCCCTTCGATCAACAGATGGAAGTAACCGAACTAAGACTCAACCGCATCGAGGCCCGTACGATATCACGGCCGTAAAGAATCCTCCCGGAGGCGTCCGAGCCTCGCGCCGGAAGCCTCTTGCTTTTTGCATCATTTCTTTCATCAGAGTCCCGAGCGCCGGCGAGCGGGCCGCCGCGCAAGCAACAACGCGGCCGAGGGCGGCCAGGCACACATGTCACGGATGTCGCCGCCCGCCAGAGTTGACCTCGCGCGCCGCTCCCGGATAATGAATGATTCCGCTCGCGGAAGGGCGGAAGGCATTAGAATATGAGGAAGCCGCATGGAAAACATCACCGAACACTTGGTCGAATTGATCAAATCGACCTCGACCGATCTTTCGCCCGACATCGAGCAGTCGTTGAGCGACGCCGTCAAGGCGGAAACGCCGGGCTCGTCCGCACAGGGCGCGTTAAAGACGATCCTCGAAAATGTGAAAATGTCGCGCGAGACCGGGCGTCCCATTTGTCAGGACACCGGCACGCCGATCTTCTATGTCTGGGGGCCGGAGGGGCTCTCGCAGCGCAAGCTGCGCGAGCAGATACTTGAAGCGTTGCGCACGGCGACCGAGAAATCCTACCTGCGTCCCAACGCCATGGAGGCTCTGTCGGGCAAGAACTCGGGCGACAACTCCGGCGTGGACTTTCCCACGATCCACTTCGAGGAATGGGAAAACGATTTTCTGAAAATCGGCCTGATGCTTAAGGGCGGCGGCAGCGAGAACTGCGGTCGCCAATACACCGTCCCCTCGCCCGAGTTCAAGGGATCTCGCGACATCAAAGGCGTACGTAAAGCCGTGCTTGACGCCGCCTTTCAAGCCCAGGGCCTTGGCTGTGCGCCCGGCATCCTGGGAGTCGGCATCGGCGGCGACCGCGCGACGAGCATAATCAAAGCCAAGGAGCAGCTGTTCCGCCCGCTGGGAGACTCCAATCCCGACCCGGCTCTGGACGCCCTGGAAAAACAACTGCACCAGGAAATCAACGAACTGGACATCGGGCCGATGGGCTTCGGCGGCAAGACGACCGTGATGGGCGTTAAGATGGCCGAACTGCACCGCCTGCCGGCGTGCTTCTTCGTCTCGGTCGCCTACATGTGTTGGGCCGACCGGCGCAAGATGATGGTCATCAAGGACGGCAAAGTGGAAATCACGGCCCCCTGAACGGGGTAATAAAGTGACAACGTGAAAAAGGCGAAAAAGGGCGACGCCGGCTAAATAATATGAGTAGCCGCGGAATCCAGAGTTTTCACCTTATCGCTTTCTCACCTTCTCGCTGACTTTTAGGAGACGGCAGCATGGCAACCAAACTGACTATTCCGATTTCCGAGGAACAAATCCGGTCGCTCAAGGTCGGCGACTCGGTTCTGCTTTCGGGCGTGCTCTTTACCGGGCGCGACACGGCTCACAAATACATGATGGACAACTTCATCAAGGGGGACTGTCCCGAATCCGAGAAGAAGATGTACGAGATTCTGAAAAAGGGTCTCGCGGGCGGCGCCATCTACCACTGCGGCCCGGTCGTAAAAAAACACGACGACGGCAAATACGATTTCGTCGCCGCCGGCCCGACCACCAGCATCCGCGAGGAGCCGTATCAGGCCGACGTAATCGGGCATTTCGGCGTTCGCGCCGTGATCGGCAAGGGCGGCATGCGCGACAAGACGCTCAAGGGTTGCCAGGAGCACGGCGCCGTATATCTGCACGCCATCGGCGGCGCCGCGACGCTGATCGGCGAGAGCTGCAAGGAAGTCGTCAACGTCCACAAGCTTGATTTCGGCGTACCCGAGGCGTTCTGGGAGGTTCGCGTCGAGGACTTCCCCTGCGTCGTCACGATGGATTCGCACGGCGCGAGTTTGCACGATAAGGTGCGCGACGCCTCGGAAGCAAAGCTGAAGAAGCTGCTCGCCTCCTGACAGGCCAGGGACGACCGCGGCATGCGAGTCAATCAGAGCCCCGAGCGCAAGCGAGCGGGTCGTGTGCGGCGACTGTCCCCTATCCTGAAGCCGGCGTGATCGACTTAACAGGACGGGACGCCCCCATGAAGATGCGATTGCCGCGTCTCTCCTATCAACTTTGAAAAACGAAACGGTGTTTTCCTCGCAAGGCACGGTATAATACGGGGCTTCGTTTTCATCGATCGTCTTGGTTTGAAATCGGATACGCAAAGGATTCGCGCTATGTTCAACACGCCCGCCGAAGCTCTCAAGTACGTCAAGGATCACGACATCGACATGGTCGATCTGAAAGTAGCCGGCATCGCCGGGCAATGGCTGCACATCACCATCCCGGCGCGGCAGTTCACGGCGGAGCACTTCGAGGAGGGCGTGGGTTACGACGGCTCCTCCGGCGCCGGGTACGGCAAAGTCGAAAGCGGCGACGTGGTCGCACGCCCCGAGCCCGAAAGCGCCTTCGTCGATCCGTTCTTCGAGCACCCGACGCTGAGTTTCTTTTGCGAAACGCTGGTGGCGGACACCAAGGAGCCGATGAAGAACGATCCGCGCACGATCGCTCGGCGGGCTGTGGAATATATGCGTTCCACCGGCTTCGCCGACGAAGCCTGGATGGCGCCGGAGTTCGAGTTCCACATTTTCGACAGCGTGGACATCGTAAACGAACCGTACAGCGTCAGCGTGGACATCCATTCCTCCGAGACTCACACCGACGGCATGACTCCGGCGATCAACACCAAGGCCGGCTACCTGCGCATGCCCCCCGCCGACAACCTGCACGACCTGAGGACCGAGGCCTGTCTGATCTTGGAGAAACTCGGCGTGCCGGTTCGCTATCATCATCACGAGGTGGGCGCCCCGGGGCAATGCGAGATTGAAGTCGATCTGCAACCGCTGCTGACCGCCGCCGATCAGGCCATGCTGGTTAAATACGTGATCAAGAACGTGGCTCAACAACACGGCAAGTTGGCCACCTTCATGCCGAAAGTCGTTTACGGCGAGGCGGGCAACGGCATGCACGTGCATCAAAAATTGACGAAAGACGGGAAATTCATCTTTTTCGACGACGCGAGGAAGAATTACGCCAACCTGAGCGACCTCGCATTACAGTACGTCGCCGGCCTGCTGATCAACGGCCGAGCATTGACCGGCATCACCAACCCGTCGACGAACTCCTTCAAACGTCTGATCGAGGGTTACGAGGCGCCGGTGAACCTGTTTTTCTCGCTGGCGAACCGCTCGGCGGCGATCCGCGTGCCGCGTTACGCCGTCACGCCGGAAGCCAAGCGCATCGAGTATCGTCCGCCCGACATGACCGGTAACATTTATCTCATACTGGCGTCCATGCTGATGGCGGGGCTGGACGGAATTCAGCGCAAGCTGGATCCGGCCAAGCACGACCTGGGCCCGTACGACGTGGACATCTCCAAGCAGAGCGCCGAATATCGCGCGAAGATCACGCCGCTGCCGCGATCGCTGTACGCGGCTCTGGATTCCCTCAAGAAGGACCACGCTTTTTTGACGAAGGGCGAGGTTTTCAGCGAATCGTTCATCGAGGGTTGGATTGAGGGGAAAAAACTGAACGACGCTTCGGCCGTCGCATCGCGCCCGCATCCGTTTGAGTTTGAATTGTATCTGGACGTCTGAGAAGCGCCCGGCGTTAAACCACGTCCCATTAAATGCAATGGTCAGATCCCGATCCGGACGGTCGCCCGCCGAGGTCGAGCCCCTTGCCTGACATAGATAGCCCGGGCGGCAATATTCCCACGCATCTTACTAGAGCTTTGTCACACATAAGATTTCGGGGGGCACAGGCGTCTCGCCTGTGTTACGCCGTCAGAACGCGCAGCGCAAGCAAGCGCCCGGATTAGCGGTGACGGCTGCGTGGGGCGCTTGCTTGCGCTGCGCGTTCTGGCGCCTTGACGGCGCCGCTCGTCTCAAGCAGCAACGGTTGTACCCGAATACTCAAGCATGACAGAGTACTAGAGCATCTTGAATCCAGATGTAGCGGCCGACGCCCCTGTCGGCCGTAGATGTTTCGATAGTCCTACGTCCGACACGGGGTCGGCCGCTACGTTGGGGTTATGAAACTGATTCGATCATTTCCTCGCTTGGGGCGAAACCGCGTCTGAGAGTGTTTTCGGTGACGGTGCGCGACTGGCAGAATTGGATGAGATAATCCGGGCCGCCGGTCTTGGCGCCGATGCCGGACATTTTGAATCCGCCGAAGGGTTGGATATCCACGAGAGCGCCGGTGATTTTTCGGTTGATGTATAGATTTCCGCACTCGCAATGCTGTCGTGCTTTTTCGAGATTTCCGGGGCTGCGCGAGAAGACCCCGCCGGTAAGAGCGTATTCGACGCCGTTAAAGATTTCGACGGCGTGATCGAAATCGCGGGCTCTGAGAATCGAGAGCACGGGACCGAAGACGCCTTCTTGTGCGATGCGAGCGTCGGGGGCGACATCGGAGAAGATGGTCGGGCCGACGTAATAACCGTCGTCGTTTTCGGCGATTACATTGCTCGAATCAACTTCCAACACGCAATTCGCCTCCTGCTTGCCGATCTCGATCAGCGCGTGAACGGCGTCGAACGCCTGCTTGTCGATCACGGGCGGAATAAAGCAGCCGCCCTCGTCGGCCGGCGACGGGCGAGCGCCGCGCATCGCTTCTACCAATCGCTCAACAAAACGGTCGTAGAGCGGCTCGACCACGATGCAACGACTGGCGGCAGAGCATTTTTGCCCCGCATAACTGAAAGCGCTGTCCGTGACGCCCTTGATGGCGACGTCCATGTCGGCGTCGGAATCCACAATTATCGCGTTCTTGCCGCCCATTTCGGCGACGACTTTCTTGATAGCGGGTTGTTCGGCGAGCGTTTCGGCGGCCAGCTGGTTGATCCGCTGGCCGGCGGCGCGCGATCCGGTGAAAGCGATCATCGCGACCTTCGGGTGCTTAACCAGCATTTCGCCGACCACTTCGCCCGGGCCGTAAATGCAGTTGGCGACGCCCGCGGGCAGGCCCGCGGTTTCGATTATCTCCATCAGCTTGGCGCCCGTAACGCTCGACGCGCTGGCCGGCTTGACGACGACCGTATTGCCCGTGACTAAGGCGGCGGCGGTCATGCCGGTCAGGATGGCGAGCGGGAAATTCCACGGACCAATCACGGCCACGACGCCGAGCGGCGCATACATATGCTGGTTGATTTCGCCGGGGATGTCGCGCTGACGCACGTGGTCGGCCAGGCGGATCATTTCCTTGGCATAATAGTTGCAAAAGTCGACGGCTTCAGAGACCTCGGCGTCGGCCTCGCGCCAAGGCTTGCCGCATTCGTATACGAGCACGGCGGCCAGGTCGAAACGTCGTTCGAGCATCAGGTCGGCCATCTTGAACAAACGCTCGGCGCGTTCATGCGCGGGCACGGCACGCCACTCCCCGAATGCCCGGGCGGCGGCGGCCACGGCCTGATCGACCTGATCGGATCCGGCCTGAGCGACCTTGCCGACAATTTCACTCGGCCGCGAGGGGTTGAGCGAGTTATTCCACGCGTCCGTCACAGCATGCCGTCCGTCGATGATCAGCGGAATCTCGCGTCCCATTTCGGCGCGGGCATTGGCCAGACCTGCTTGCATTTTCTGACGCGCTTTGGGCTGGGTGAAGTCTGTATTCGGGGCGTTTTCGAACGGATCCATAATCGGCGTCTCCAACTCGTAGCGAACGACGACGGGTTTTTTGAACGGCGGCGCGTCGGCCCCGGTCAGTTCGGGATTTCTCAATAAAACTTCGCGCGGGGTGTCGTCACCCGCTTGCCGCAGGAAGCCTTCGTTGGCGGTGTTTTCGAGCAAGCGACGGATGAAGTACGCCATCCCGGGCAACAGTTGGCCGTAAGGGGTGTATATGCGGCTGCGTTGTCCCATGTCGATGCAGGCGCGCTTGATCGGATCGCCCATGCCGTACAGCATTTGCAGCTCGAAATGCGACCCGGGGATTTCATATAATTCGCGGTGGGCGACGGCGCAAGCCAGGCTGCGAATGTTGTGGCTCGCGAATGCGCTCGGCGCGTGACGCCAGTTCTTGAGCAGCACGTTCGTCATGCGCTCGAAACACGCATCCGACATCCACTTCTGTTCCCAGACGGGCCAGGGCCAACCGGCCTGATCGGCCCAAACGGTTTCAGAATCCCAGTAGGCGCCCTTGACGAGACGCACCCAGGTTTGCGTCCCGCGCTTCTTGGCCCACTCGACGAACTCGTGCGCGTCCTTGTCGCCGTCCTTGAGGTAAGCCTGGAGAACGATGCCGAAGTGGGGGTAGTCGCGGAACTCTTTTTCCATCAGCAATTCGTAGAATATCTCGAGCGTGAGATCCTTGATGGCGTAGTGTTCCATGTCGACGTGGACGTGCACGCCGCCCGCCATCGCCGCCCGTAACAACGTGCGCAAACGTTCCTTAGTGACGTTCTTGCCGGCCTCGCCGGCGAGAACGTCAAATCCGGGGTGGATCGAGGTCAGCTTGATCGAAACGTTGACGCGCGGAATAGCTTCGTCGCCCGCGCCTTCGATCATCGGCTCGGGCGCCCAAGTAGAAGCTTTCTTCGGGAGCTCCGTAATCAGCCGCAGGTAAGTCTCGTGATATTCAAGAGCTTCGCTCGTCGATCGAGCCGCCTCGCCGAGCACGTCGATCGTGAAGGCCAGTTGTTGTTTTCGCAATCGGCGAATGGCTTGCTCAGCCTCGTCGATGTTCGAACCGGCGAAGAACTGGCCGGCCATGATCGTCGACGCTTTCCAGGCGAACCAGCACAGGAAGCGCGGCCAGACGCCGTCCAGACGTTTGAAATCCATCAAGCTCGAAACCAGCTTGTCGAGCCGGTCGGGCGTATCGGTTCGCTTCAGTTCCAGCAGGGCCGCCCGGCGTTCGTCGTCGGCCGTTCGGTGAGCGCGCCCGTTCTGCGGCGGCTCGGGCAGCACGAAGTATTCCTTCATGTGCCGGGCCATTTCGGTTTGGTTTTTACCGACGGTGGGCAGCGCGTCGATGAAGCGGAAGGCCTGAATTTTCAGGCGTTCGTTGTTCATCATGATCGCCAGCATCTGGTCCTGCCACCATTGAAGATTGACGGGGCAGGGGGCATGGCGTTCCATGCGGTCGAACATTTCGTGTCCGATCCGCAAAGTAAGATCTTCAATATTCTTCCGGGAGACGGTCGTCGTCACGTAGCACCTCGGAATATCCCGCCTGCGTTTCCTTCGCCCCGGTCGACACGCCGCAGCTTGCCGCGCGGTGCGCTTGCGCCATACTACAGTTTTATCCAGGGGGGAACAAATGTCCCGAACTCCTCCTCGGTTATGGAAAAAAGCAAGTTCAGGGCGACAGATGCGCCGGCAACGAGGCGCCCAAGCATCATAGACGCGAGCGCCGGCGAGCGGGACGCCGGCCAGTCCCCCGCCCCGATGCCTGCGCCGGGCGGGGCCGTGCCGCAAGCCTGTATGACGCACGGCCGGCGGCCGCTATACTGCGATTATATCGTTCCCGCGGATCAGCAGGGACGTTGAGTCGGCGAATAACAAACGAAACGTCAAAGGCGCCAATGCGATATTCTCGCGTGAAAATTGATGCCATCGCCTACGAATTGGCGCCGGTCGTCGTCACCTCCGCCGAACTCGAGGCCCGCTTAGCTTCGGCTTATAAACAGTTGGGCATCCCCCTCGGCCAACTCGAACCCATGACCGGCATCCGCGAACGCCGCTTCTGGCGACCCGGACAGACCATGGCCGACGGCGCCACGACGGCGGGCCGCAAGGCGCTTGAAGCGTCCAACGTCGATCCGGCCGACATCGGCGTCGTAATTTACGCCGGCGTATGTCGCGACAACCTCGAGCCGGCGGCGGCCTGTGCCGTATCCGACGGCCTGGGGCTCTCCACCAACTGCGAAGTCTACGACATAACCAACGCCTGTCTGGGCGTTCTGAACGGGATGGTGCAGATCGCCAACGCGATTGAACTGGGGCACGTCCGCGCCGGGCTGGTGGTCTCATGTGAATCGGCGCGCGATATCGTCGATCAGACCGTCGAAAAACTGCTCGCTGATCCGAATATGGAGCTGTTCAAGGCTTCGCTCGCGACGATGACGGGCGGGTCGAGCGCGGTCGCCGTGCTGCTGACTTCCGACGATCTGACGCCCAACGGCCGTCAACTGCTCGGCGGCGTGGCGCGCAGCGCCTGCGAACACCACAAACTGTGCCGCTGGGGGCCGGAGCGAGGCTTGCTCGGCACGACGCCGCAGGTCATGGTGACGCACGCGATCGACGTGCTCAACAACGGCGTGGCTTTGGGGGCGCGGACGTATCGCGATTTCGTGACGGAACTCGATTGGGCGGCGCAGGGTCCGGACAAGATCATTTGCCATCAGGTCGGTTCGACGAATCGAGATGCAATCTTGAAAGCGCTCGATATCGCGCCTGAACGGGATTTTTCGACGTTCGAATACCTCGGCAACATCGGAACCGTGTCGTTGCCGATCACGGCCGCGTTGGCCGACCAACGCGGTTTCCTGGATGCCGGCGATAGCGTGGGATTCTTCGGCATCGGCAGCGGCTTGAATTGCCTCATGCTGGGCGTGCGGTGGTAGATGGATGTTTAGTCAAAACGCAACACGCATTGCTCGATCGGTATAGGATTACTCCATAGGCTTGCGCACTATTCGGACTGCGGCCGACGGGGGCGTCGGCCGCTATTTTGTGGGACCGGTTTTCAACCGGTCAATTCGGCGCTCCACGGATTGCGATGACGTTTGATATTACGCCATATAGACGCTTGTATCCGTTCGAGAGCCGCTGGCTCGACGTCGACGGGGCGCGTTTGCATTATATCGACGAGGGCGCCGGCGATCCGGTCGTGCTGGTGCATGGCAACCCGACCTGGTCGTTCTACTACCGCGAACTCATCAAGGCGTTGAGCCCGAACCGACGCGTGATCGCGCTCGATCACGTCGGGTGCGGGTTGTCTGAGAAACCGGGGTCCGATCGCTATCCGTACACGCTGCTGCGTCGCGTCGAGGATCTCGAGTCGCTGCTGGACGAACTCGGTTTGCAAGAGAACGTGACGTTCATCAGCCACGATTGGGGCGGCATGATCTCGGCGGCGTGCATCCTGCGCCGACCGAAGCGCGTTCGCCGCGCGGCTTTCCTCAATACGGCGGGCTTCTTATTGCCGCCGGGGCAATGCTTTCCGTGGCAACTGTGGGTGATTCGCCGACTGGGGCCGCTGGCGGCGTTAATGGTACGCGGATTCAACGCGTTCTCGTGGGGCGCGACGCATCTGGCGACGACGAAAGGGTTGCCGCGCGACGTGCGAAAAGCATATCGGGCGCCATATGACAATTGGAAAAACCGCATCGCCACGCTGCGTTTCGTGCGGGACATCCCGCTCAAACCGAGCGACGAGAGTTACGCCTTGGCGAAATGGGTGGACGACCGGTTGGAGCTGCTGCGCGACATGCCTGTCTTCATCGGCTGGGGCGAGCGCGACTTCGTGTTTACCAACCGTTTTCGCGATGAATGGCTGCGACGCTTGCCGCACGCGGAGTTGCGCAGCTATCCCGACGCCGGACACTACGTGCTGGAAGACGCGGCGGCGGACCTGATACCGGCGTTGTGCGAGTTTGTGCTGCGCGTTTCGGACGCCGCGGGAGACGAGTCATGAACGGCGCCGATACGACCGCCGGCGCCCGTTCGGTCAACATCGCGGCGCATTTGTCCGAGATGGCGCGGCGTTATCCGGACAAGGCGGCGGTGATTCACGCGGTCGGCGCCGGGCCGCATCGCCAGGCGACGTTTCGCGAACTCGACGAATTGAGCGATCGTTACGCGTTCGGATTGCGAGAAGCCGGACTGAAGCGCGGCATGCGTGCGATCTTGATGGTGCGGCCGAGCGTGGAGTTGTTCGCGCTGACGTTCGCCTTGTTCAAGATCGGCGGCGTGCCCGTGCTGATCGATCCGGGGATGGGTCGCAAGAACTTGGTGGAGTGTCTGGCCGACGTCGAGGCCGAGGCTTTCATCGGCATCCCGCTGGCGCACGTGCTGCGACTGATGTACCGCCGGGCGTTTCGTGACGCGCGCGTGCTGGTGACAGTCGGGCGCCGCTGGTTCTGGGGCGGGCTGACGTTAGGGGATTTGGCGCGTTCGGACTCGTCTCATATTGGGCTGGACATCGCTGACAAATCTAATGTGAATATAAATACTACGGCCGGGACAGAGCCCGGCCGCTACTTGGCGGCCGAGACGCACTCGGATGAGACGGCGGCGATTTTGTTTACCAGCGGCAGCACCGGGCCGGCCAAGGGGGTCGTTTACACGCACGGCATTTTCGACGCTCAGGTGCGCTATCTGCAATCGCAATTCGGCTACGGCCCGGACGAAGTCGACTTGGCGTCGTTTCCGCTGTTCGCGTTGTTCGACGCCGCTCTGGGTATGACCGCCGTCATCCCCGACATGGACGCCAGCAAACCCGGTTCGGCCGACCCGCGCAAGCTGATCGACGCGATCAATAAATATAAATGCACGCATATGTTCGGCTCGCCGGCGCTGCTCGACCGGCTCAGTCGTCACGGCGTCGCCGAAGGCGTCAAAACGCCAAGCCTGCGGCGCGTCATTACGGCCGGCGCCCCCGTGCAACCCGCCTTGCTCGAACGCATGCAGCGCTTGCTGCCGGACGACGGCGAGGTGTTCACGCCCTACGGCGCCACTGAAGCCCTGCCGGTTTCGTCGATCGGCAGCCGAGAGATACTTTCGCAAACGAAGGAATTAACGGCGCGCGGCGGCGGGACGTGCGTCGGACGCCCCGTCGAAGACATGACGGTCCGCGTGATCGAGATCGCGGACGAGCCGATCGAGACCTGGGAGCAGGCCCGCGAATTGGAGCCGGGCGAGATCGGCGAAATCGCGGTGAAGGGTCCGGTCGTGACGCGCGAGTATTTTCGGCGTCCGGAGCACACGCGCGCCGCCAAGATCCGCGAAGGCGACGCGATCGTGCATCGCATGGGCGACGTCGGCTATTTCGACGAGCAGGGACGCTTGTGGATGTGCGGGCGCAAAAACCATCGCGTGATTACCGAGAACGGCACGCTGTTCACCATCCCCTGCGAAGCGATATTCAACCAGCACCCCGGCGTGCGCCGATCCGCGCTGGTCGGCGTCGGACCCGCCGGCCGGCAAACGCCGGTGATTTGCGTTGAGCTTGAATCTGACATCGACAATAACGAAGAAGGTCTGCCGGAAGAACTGCTCGAATTGGCGCGGGCAAACGAACTGACGCGCGATATTTCCACGTATCTGCTCCACCAGTCGTTCCCCGTCGACGTCCGCCACAACGCCAAAATCTTCCGCGAGAAGCTCGCCCTCTGGGCCGCGGAGCAATTGCGATGAAAGCGCTCGTGACCGGCGGCGGCGGCTTCCTCGGACGTGCGATCGTCGAACGGCTCGTCGCACGCGGCGACACGGTACGCAGCTATGCCCGCGGAGACTATCCGGTCTTGACGGAGCTGGGCGTCGAAACGATACGCGGAGACCTGTGCGACGCCGAGGCTTTAAGAAAAGCCTGCGCGGGCTGCGACGTCGTTTTCCATGTCGCCGCCAAGGCCGGCGTGTGGGGCGCCTACAAGGAATTCTACGAACCGAACGTGCGCGGCGCCGGAAACGTCGTCGCAGCTTGTCGGGCGCGGGGCGTCGGTCGATTGGTATATACAAGCTCGCCGAGCGTCGTGTTCAGCGGCGGCGATCTGGAGGGCGTTGACGAATCCACGCCTTACCCGGCCCATTTCCATTCGCACTACAGCGAAACCAAAGCGCTCGCCGAACAGCAGGTGTTAGCGGCCAACGGCGACGACTTGCGCACGGCGGCGCTGCGTCCGCACCTGATCTGGGGGCCGCGCGACAACCACATCGTGCCGCGCCTAGTCGCGCGAGCCAAGGCCGGCCGCCTGCGTATAGTGGGTGACGGCGCCAACAAGGTCGATTCAACATACATCGACAACGCCGCCGACGCCCACATCCTGGCGGCCGACGCGCTGGAAACGAACTCGAAAGCGGCGGGGCGGGCATATTTCATCAGCAACGACGAACCCTGGCCGTTGTGGGAACTGGTGAACCGGATCCTCATTGCCGCCGGAGCGCCGCGGATTGAGAAGCATATATCACGCCGCGCCGCGCGTACGCTCGGCGGCGTGTTGGAATTCGTGCATGCGTTTTTCCGCATCAAAGCCGAACCGCTCATGACGCGTTTCGTCGCCGACGAATTGGCGAGCAACCACTGGTTCAAGCTTGACGCGGCGCGTGACGAGTTGGGTTATGAGCCGAATATCTCGATTGAAGAGGGGCTCCGGCGTTTGGAAAGCTGGCGCCGTGATGAAGCCCGATGCGGCAAGCCCGCTGATGCGCCGGCGTAGCCGGGCGCCTCTTGGGGCGCCGTCCGCGCAGGCGGTGTTGCGTTGAAACGCACGCTACGATACTTCACGGTGATACGTCCCGTAAAAGTGCGTTCGCGACACCCGCAATTCAATCGAGCAATTCATACGGACAACTTTGTTTCGTGTGCGTCAGTTATTGGTCATTTTGCATAACCAGGCGCGCCAGGGCGCCGCACATTAAACAACATATTCTTTGTTGCCCATCTCCTCAAAGATTTGGAAGAATAGGCAAGAAGAGCGGGTTGCACCCCAGAACATCATCGCCTCCGCGGACGCGGAGCGCATGCCGCATTAACACCGCGCGTCCTCGGACAAGACGCACGACGCCTTCCAACCGGTAAATCAAGAGTTGTAGTGAAATAGAGCGTGTCGTTGGCGTATGTGCATAACGGCGAAGTCATCCTCATACGAAACGGGCAGGAGATTATCATGGGATTCTGGGCAAATCGAACGTCTATCGCCGCCAGCGGACTAATCCTGGGCGTCGTCGGCATACTTTTCATAGCTCCACAAGCGACGGCCGAAATTGCGTACCCCGACGTTGCTTTGCGTATTGAAATCAACAGCGACGCCGGCGCCGCGGTATTTGAAGTCGCGCTCGATGACTTCGCGTGGGATTCCGGCGCGCAATTGCTTTGGTGGGAAGCGGAAGAAGCGATCGAATTGATCGATCCGGGCAGCGAAGTGCTGCTTGCCACGCTCGAAAGCGCCGAGTTTGAAATCGTCGACTGCAGTAAAATCAACTTGAACCTCGGCCTGCTCGCCGGGACTGAGAATGTAACGGTCGTCGCCAGCTCCGGCTTGCTAGAGTTTCCCGCTATTCCCGCTGATTCAGCTGAAGCCCGTGCATCCGCTTCCTTATTCGTCCGTGATCTTGACGGCGACGGCGTTTACATCATGGGCGAAGGCGGCGACGGAACCGGCGCTTGCCGCGCGTACTATAACGGCGACGCCCAGGAGGGCGTCCGCTTTACGCACCTGGTTTCCCTGGTGTCCGCCGGCAATGGCGGCAGCGCCTCTGGTTCGCAAAGCGCGCCCCCCGCCGGATATCTGGCCGTAAACCAGGAGGTTTGGTCCATGGAATTGACGGCGGCGTTTGTCCTGTCCGCGAACGACCGCGCTGCCGCCGCTTGCTCATACGACTTCAATCCCGATCCCGAGGCTTGCGAGCTTGACACCGACGGCGATGGATTACCCGATTGGCTCGACGGATGTCCCGAGGATCCGGACAAGTTCGTCCCCGGAGACAACGGTTGCGGCGTGCCGGAGGGCGAGGATCCCGATGACGTCGTTCTCGACCGAGACGATGAGGATTCTCCCGCCGATCCGGTCGTCCAGGCGCCTCAGCCGCGTGATCGAACGGGCGACGATAAACTTTCGGGCGACGAAGGAGATCCGCGCGCCGAGCCGGTGACCGATTCGGTGACCGAGCCGCAATTAACGGGAGACGATTTCGGGCGCCCGCTCGACGGGATTGCCCCATCGTGCGGCGTCGGCGCTGTTGGCATGGCGTCGCTAACGTGCCTGGGTTTGGCGGGCTGTAAGCTCGGCGGGAGAAACCGTCGGCGTTAGTCGAGCAGCGTGCGCTTCAAGACGGCCGCTCCATGCGTCAACCGCGGCACGTCGCTGCTATCGAGCAGCGCCGAGAACCGGCGCCAAGTCATGCAACCAACGGCGCCGTGACGGAATTTTGCGGAGTTCTCTCGCTTACGCAGCGTCGGAAGCCGCCGCGCAAGGGGCGTCCGACGCTGTGCAATCCGCCCGCCTTCGCCGGCTAGGCTTTCGCTTTCCAGCGATCCGCTTCCGCGAAGACGTCGATCACGCGTACGCGCGTCAGAAACCGGGCGCCGTGCTCGACGCCGGCGGGTATGTGGTAGCTGTCGCCGGCCTCGTAGCGTCGCGTTTGGTCGCCGATGGTCAGCTCCATCGCGCCCTCGACGACGATCCCCCACTGTTCGCCGTGGGCGTGCCGCGGAACCTCGCCGATCGGCTCGATGTCGAAAAACACGACCTGACCATCCCGCGCCTGCGAGATCCAGCCGCGAACGCCTTTGAGGGGAATGTCCGCGATCGGCAGGTCAGTGATCATCCTTGGATAAGCGTCGTTCGACATTGCGAATCCTCCGAATCGCGGCGCGTCGGCGCCTTTGGCTCGCTCGTCTTCTCAATCAGGCCGCCCTAAGCAGTCCTGGTGATTCTCAACTCCAGACGGCGGCGTGTCAAAAAGTCGCCTTATGTAACTCTTCGTCCAATCTTTCCCCGCGCCTCCGCGGTTTCAGCAGACGAATCAACGAATAGAATCCCGCGACTGGCCCCATTCGCCGCTTTCCCGTATCCTGCTACATCGTTTCGAGAGCGGGAATACTCGCGACAGCCTCGCCCGACGAACCGCCGCACGTTCGTCGCCGATCGAGGACGCCATAACCATTCAGGGAGATGCTCGTGTCCAGCCAAGCCGGCGACGCAACAGGATTTGAAACCGAACCGATCAAAAATCCCGGAGACCTCTTCGGACACCCCAAGGGGCTATACGTCCTGTTTTTCACCGAGTTGTGGGAACGCTTCAGCTTCTACGGCATGAAGACCCTGCTCGTCCTCTACATGATTAATCATTTTTTCTGGTCTCAGGAGGATGCTTCGCACCTGCTCGGCACATACGCCGCCCTGGCCTACGGTCTGCCGGTCGTCGGCGGTTTCATCGCCGATCGCTGGTTGGGCGCCAAGCGTTCCGTTATCGTCGGCGCGGTCCTGCTCTCGATCGGTCATTTTCTGATGGCGTTCGAGCCTCTGCCGTTCTTTTACACGGCGCTGGGCTTCATCATCGCCGGCGTCGGCCTGCTCAAACCGAACGTCTCCACGCAGGTCGGCAGTTTGTATAAACCCGATGATCCGCGCCGCGACGGCGCCTTCACCATCTTCTACATGGGCATAAACCTCGGCGCCCTGATCGGGCCGCTGCTTTGCGATTGGCTTCGGGTAACTTACGGCTGGCATTACGGCTTCGGCGCCGCCGGCGTCGGCATGGTCTTCGGCCTGATCGTCTACATCATTGGACAGCGAAAGCTCGTCGAATTCAGCCAGGAAACCGCGGACGCAAAATCCGCCGAAAGCCACGCGGCCGCCGAGGCGCACCCGGCCCACGTCGTTAGAGACCGCATCGCCGTCCTGCTGGTCATTTTCGTTTTCATCATCCTTTTCTGGACCGCCTTCGAACAAAGCCCCAATTCGATGCTGGTCTGGGCCGACAAACACACTAATCTGCAACTGGCATCCTCCACGCCGCCGCCCGTATCGCTCGACGACTTGGCTGAAACGGCCGAGGAAGCCGCCGCCGCCGCTCAAATCAGCATCGTCGGCGCCATCGGAGAGTGGTTCCGAAATCCGTCGGTCACGTCGGGCCAGACTCAATCGTTCAATCCGTTCTTTATTATCACGCTGGCCCCGATCTTCGCCTTCTTTTGGATCTGGCTCGACAAGCGCAAGCTGCAACCCTCGACGCCCGCCAAAATGGCGATCGGCCTGTTCCTCGTCGCCGTCGCCTTCGGCTTCATGTGGCCCGCCGCGTATCACGAAAACCGTCCCAGCACCGCCGATATCAGCGAAATACCCGAGGGAATCCACGTGGACGAACAAGGAAAGGTCTTCTGGATCGAGACCGAGGATGACGGCTCGACGGAAAACCGATACTTCGGCGCCACGCGTCTGCGTTTTGTCGATCAAAAAATGCATATGAGCGGCGTGCTGACCGACCTGGACAGGCTCCGCCTGCTGGCGGAAACGGCGCCGGCCGAATTTGTCGAGGCGCTCGAAGCCTTGAGTGAGGAAATCGATCAAAAACGGGCTTCCGACGCCGGCGACGAAGAATGGGAAATCTCGAAAACGCTTCCCAGCGCCCCGAGCGATTACCGCTTGCAAGGCGAACAAGCCCGGAAAGTCGCATCCTGGAACATGGACACCCAAACCCTGACTGCGACCGGCGAGATTAAGGCTCGCGCCAGAATTGAAATTCTAGCCGGCGCCGCCGACCCGATGTTCAAACAAGCCGTCGATAAAATCTATCTGGATTCGGCGCGCTTCCGCGTCAGCGTCTGGTGGCTGATCGCCTTTTTCATGATTCTAACCATGGGCGAACTCTGCCTTTCCCCCGTCGGTCTCTCGCTGGTTACGAAACTCGCGCCGCCCAAACACGTGGGGCTATGCATGGGCGGCTGGTTCCTGGCCACCGCCGTGGCCGAATACACCGCGCAGATTTTCGGCGCCTGGTGGGGCAAGATGGCGCCCGTGGATTTCTTCATGATCTTCGTCATCATGTGCGGCATCGGCGCCGTTCTGCTGGCCGTACTAATTAAGCCGCTCAAACGCATGATGCACGGCGTGCATTAAAGCATTCGCGGCGCTTGTGCGCCGACTGACGCCCCTGCTGGCCGGGTTGCATGAAAAGAGCGTTGCCACTGATACGAGTGTCGGCGGCTGCGAATCAAATCAAAAAGGCCGAGCCTCAGGCTCGGCCGTCTCCATATAATGAACGATCATTGCTTTGCGGGTTGAGCGGATGTCCGTATGACTGACTGAACCCTGAAAACTTTCCCTGCCCGCCGCGACCTAAGATGTGCTGGTAGCGGATCCAGATTTATATCGCCGCGGCGGGGCGACGGCGGGAACGCTCGTTGTTATTCCGCGGCCGGCGCGGCCGGCGCCGGGTCGTGCAACTGTATCACCTCGTCAAGTGTCACGCCGATCGCGTTTTCATCCTGCGACCAGACGCCACGCTCATCAATCACGTAAAAACCGGCCCCCGCGTACCACTCGCCGTCCGTGTGTAGACGAATCCACTCCCCCGGCTCGCCGCGCGTCTGAGCCAATTGGAAATATTGCAGCTTGCCGTCGGCCTGATCTACGTAGTAACTCCCCGCCTCCGGACCGAACATCGTGTCGTCCACCGGCGGCGTCATCACGCATCCGCCGAGAATCGTCATAAACATGCATGCCAAACAGATCGCCATTATGAGCTGAAAATACCGACGCTTCATCTTTCGCCCCTCCTCGGCGGCCAATCCCGGCGGCTCCGCGGCCGCCCTACCCGCTCGATTCTAGGCACGCCAGCGCGCGAGCGTCCCGCTTTTCCGGCGTCTCCATGACACCCAACGCCTTCTATGTCCCATAATGATAACATATCATGGAAAGAGGCGCATAAGAGAAAATTGTTATCGGGAGTCGCCGCTCCAGAGAATCTGGTCGCTCGCCCTGTTTTTGAGCGCCAGATTCGCCAATGGCGGCTGGCTGCGCGCGTTACGTTCCCTCGCCGTATCGACTCAAAAGATTAGCCAGGTCGGCGATATTGACGCAGCCGCTGTCGTCGAAATCCGCGGCGGCGTTATAGAATGGATCACCAGTGCAGGCGCCGTAGGCTGCCAATAGCGCCGCAAGGTCCGCGAGATCCACGTCACCGTCGCCGTCCACGTCGCCCGGCAATCCCATGGTCACGACGCAGGCGGCGTAACCGTCGAAAGCCGGTTCGGTCCACCGATTCATGATCGCGCCGTCATAGCCGAATTGGTAGATTTGTCCGAGAGCGCCGTCGATGCGTTCGGCCGACCAGAAGTATTCGCCGTCGAACCACAGTCCGCGGCACGCCGCCCCGGGCGGATCGAAGGCGTTTTCGGGAATTTCGACGATGGTCGGCCAGCCGGAGATGTCCCAACATCTGATATGTCCCTCGTCATTCAGCGTCCAGTAATAGACTCCGTCGTGCGCTGCGCCGCGGATGGTCTCGGCGAAGGATGCCGATCCGGCCCAGTCGCCGTCCAGATCGTAACGATTTAAACTCCATTCCTTGGCGTAAAAATAGACGCCGTCCCAGGCCACGTCGTACATGTAGTAGAGGTTCCAGTCGTCGACGATCACGTCCAGGGCGCCGGTCTCGATATCGATTTTGTACAGGCGCGGAGCGACCCAATCGGTCGCGTAGACTTCGTTATCAACGACCTCGAGATCCGAAAAGATGTAATACTCGTACTCGAAATAGTGCAGCACCGTGCCGTCCATCCGCATCACGTAGATGCGCGAAAGCCAGCCCTGACTTGCGGTGTATACGATTACGTCGCCGGCGTAACGTTCGGACCGCGACGCGGATTCGTTCGTAACGACAGCATTCGGCAGCCGGCTGCCCGACGAGACAAGCGTCTGTGTCTCCCGATCCGCGGCCGCGCTCGCGACGGCGCAAACAGCAGCGACGCCCGTTAACAGTAATTTGGCGCCGTATCGACCCAAACGGTTCATTGTGCAGCCTCCTTCGCCCGGTTCGGAAACTCACCGTGCTGACATGCAATTGCTATAATAACAGATCTACCGCGAGTATCGCGGGCAAATTAGCTTTTTCATCATCTCCGCCGCGTGCATCCCCTTGATGACCGTTCGAAGCCGTAACCCCGTCCCGCTCGCTACGATCCTCCATCCGGGGATCCACGCCCCCGACCGACGAATGTAAGGCGCGGAAAAAAATGGCCGCTTTGTGACATCGGGGGAATCGGCGTAAGTTTAGTCGGGGGAGGGGGTTAAGGGAAAAAACGGGCGGAGGGAAAAATGGCCGCGCGGCCGGGAAACGGCCGGCACGCGCGGAGAAAAATGGCCGCGCGCTTCAGGGCGGCCATTGTAGATGCGCGTCGTAAATAACGGCGACGCGGCGGGTTAGCGGGCGATGCGGAGAGCGGCGCGGCACAAGCGGGTGTCACAACGGCTTGTGACATTGTGACACGCTTGTGACACGAAAACGACGGTCGAAGCGGGCTCGATGGGGGATCGACAAGATTTGTGCGTTTGAGCGAGCGCGGCCATTTCGGGCACACTCGGGCCATTTTGCTTGACGCCGAACAGTGATTCGATAACCTGTGATTTGATAATCAACAGGGGGTGATAGGGTGTGTCTACGCGAAAGGGCGCGGCCATTTTTATGCGCACGCGGCCATTTTGCTCTGCGCCGAACAACGAAACACGAACTCTGAACACCGGAAACTTGCCGATTTTCCTTGACTTCCTGGCATTTGCGTGCGATACTATGTATAACATAGTGTGTTGCACATAAGGAGCCGCCGCATGCGAATCGAACGTGAACTTATGCGCGGGGCCGGGCCGGTCGCGGTCTTGAAACTGCTCGAACGGAACGAGATGTACGGTTACGAACTCGTCGAGGCGCTCTCGCAGCGTTCCGACGGCGTCCTGGCGATGGGGCAATCGACGCTCTATCCGCTGATGTATAATCTCGAGGCCAAGGGGTTGATCGAGTCCGACTGGCGCGACATGCCCTCGGGACGGCGCCGCCGCTACTACCGTCTGACCAAAAAAGGTAAGACGCGCCTAGCGGACCAAACTCAGCAATGGCAGGCCGTCGCCCAGGCCATGCAGTCGCTCGGCATCGTCCCCGACGGTCAGGCGGGGCGGGAGGCGCTAGCATGAGCGCCGAGACAACTTCCGGCGTCGGGGGTCGACTCTCGCTGTGGCGCCGGCTCAGGTTTACGCCGATGCGCGACGTTATCCGCGGCCGCATCAGCGGCCGGCTGGACGTCGAGTCGGTCATTTCGGCGGAGAAATTGCCGGCCGATTTAACCGACATCGTACGGACGGTCGTGCGTCGCGCGCGTTTGTGGCCGCTGGAGCGGGTTGATCTGGCGCGCGAATTGTGCGCCCATTTTCAGGACGGCCTGGAAAGCGGAACCTCACAGGAGAACCTCGCGGCGTCTTTCGGCGACCCGTGCCAAGCCGCTCGGTTGATTCGCCGAGCCAAGTTGCGCAATCGCTCGCTGGGCTGGAAAACGATGCGACTCGCGCGGCGGGCATGCGCGGTGCTTTTCGCGATCTACATTGTGCTGTTCATTCGCGTGCAAGCGGGCGAGCCGACGATCTCGCGCGACTTCGTGGCGGAACTAAACGCCGCGTCGCTGGCCATGCCGGCGGAAGATCGTGCGTGGCCGATCTATCGCGAGGCGTCCTCTCTGGCCGAGAAAAGTCCGGGGCACGACGTCAAGCTGTTGCGCCCAGGCACTTCGGAGTGGGAAGAATTAGCGGCTTACGTGGCGCGTAACGGCGAAGCGATCGCATTGTATCGCACGGCGGCGAGCATGCCGCGCTTGGGTAGAATCATCGGCCAGGCTGACGATCTCGATAGTAAGCCGCAAGAGACAGGCGAGACCGAGACGGGCAATCCGACGCCGCTGCTCTC
>Ga0180434_10001946_pt1 | contig 28568 bp, 27 predicted proteins | sample SS_ome_7_FD_132453 | JGI IMG/M metagenome (GOLD analysis project Ga0180434, IMG submission 132453) | Hypersaline lake sediment archaeal communities from the Salton Sea, California, USA - SS_1_D_2 metaG | ecosystem: Environmental > Aquatic > Non-marine Saline and Alkaline > Hypersaline >... | reverse complement strand
TCTCCCGTAAAAGTCATTATTCCGGCACGCTCACTGAGCGAGTTGGCGCGTATCGCCACTGATGGAAACGAAACCATCACCATGATCGTTCCCCCTGACCGCGGACAGGTTGTATTCCATCTCGAAAACGCGGAACTGGTAACCCAATTGATCGAAGGGAATTTTCCCGATTATAAAGCGATTATTCCACGCAGATTCGAAACAAGAACCATCATATCAACCGCGGAATTTCTAAAAGCCTGTAAACAGGCTGAGATTATTGCGCGAGAAGGCAATAACGTGATCCGGATCAATCTGCAACCACAGGAAGGTGCTCCCGGAGCTGTAGAATTCAGTTCTCAATCTGAAGAAATGGGGTCCGGCGAAGTTGTTGTTGACGCGAATATTGAGGGGCCAGAGCTAATAATTGCATTCAACGTGCATTTTCTCAGCGAAGTGCTCGAAGTGATCAGAACCCCTAACACAGTCTTAGATACAACCGCCGATAATACACCAGGATTGTTAACCCCAATCGGCGACGAATCATTCCGGCACGTGATTATGCCGATGCACCTCGGCAATTAGTATTATTATACGTATGTATATTTATTACGATTGCAATACGGATGCAGTCTAATTCTTCATCCTATTATCGGGAGTTCTGCGGTGCTATCCGAAATTAATATGAGTGTAGACAATTAATGCAGTCTTTTTCAAATTCTACCGATCGGCTGATGAGCATCACTCTGGCACTGGGACAATACCCCATTCTCGCCAGCCGCATGCGGTCACACATGCGTCACGAATTATTCAATCGCGGAATTATTAATAAACGCGAATTTGAAGCGCGAGTGAGAAAACAGGCAATTCAATCCCAGGAAAGAGAAGGATTGATGAACCCTGTTGGCGAAGAACCAGCAGAGATCTGGGAAGAGAGGCACGCCCGTATTCGCGATCAGCTTACAGATTTGATCTTCAGCCAGCACCTTCCTTTCGACCATTTCCAAACCATCGTCACCGATGTGCTGAATGAACGCGGTATACAGAACGCGAACCCAACGCTTACTTTCAACCCTGAGCAAGCTCCGCAGGAATTAATATTTGAGCATGCCTGGTCAATTCTAAGACTTCCAAAAGAAGAGAGAAAAAAATATGAACACCATCTTGAAGAATCAAAAGTAGTGTTGATACGCACCATGATCAGTGATCAATTACCTTATGTCAATATTGCAAAGCGCTGGTTTACGATTCCTGATCTTGCAGAAATTCGAGCCCGGAAATTCGGCGCCGGGCGGATAGGGGGCAAAGCCGCAGGCATGTTGCTTGCTCATCGCATTTTGATGAATGAATTACCGGAGGAATTGCAGTCGAGCGTCAATAAACCCGAATATTATTTTATTGGCTCAAATGAAATGTATTCTTTCTTTGCAATGAATGATCTGGAAACCTGGAATGACCAAAAATATAAGAGCGAAGAACAAATGCGGAAAGATTATCCGCTTATTGAGTCACAATTTATACAGGGACAATTTCCAACTGATATTGTTGAACGCCTGGAAAAAATCCTTGAAGAAGTGGGGAGCAAGCCCATTATCGTTCGTTCTTCCAGCTTATTGGAGGACAGTTTTGGGACCTCTTTTGCAGGCAAATATGAAAGTTATTTCCTCGCCAATCAAGGGAGCAAAAAAGAACGCCTAGACGCGATGACGCATGCGATCGCACGCGTGTATGCATCGACGCTCAACCCCGATGCTCTGCTTTACCGCAGGAATAAAGGTCTGCAGGATTACGACGAGCGTATGGCAATTCTCATCATGGCCGTTGAAGGAAAACACTTTGAGAATTATTTCCTGCCGGATGCATCGGGCGTCGCATTTAGCCGCAATCTCTACCGCTGGGCACCACAAATCAGAAGAGAAGATGGTTTTGTCCGGCTTGTATGGGGATTGGGTACCCGCGCAGTTGATCGAGTCGGCAATGATTATCCCCGGTTGATCGCTTTAAGCCATCCGCTATTACGCCCAACACCAGACCAGCGCACAATGGAACGCTGCTCACAAAAATATGTGGACCTGCTCGACCTTGACAAAAACACACTGACAAGCAACCCGATCCACGACATATTAAATGCTGACTACCCCGCGTTGCGATATATCGCCCAGATAAGTGACGAAGGGTATTTCTCCTCCCTGCGAACTCGATTAATGGAGCAGGACCGCAAGAAACTGGTTTTGACTTTTGAAGACCTCATCCGCAGAACCCCTTTTGCGGATCGTATGCGGAAATATCTTCAAATACTTGAGCAGTCCTATGAATATCCCGTGGATCTAGAATTTACACTCAATATTGATGTAGACCAGAATAATAAAGCCGATCTGCAATTCACTTTTTTGCAATGCAGGCCGCAAAGCCAATTAGCGCGCGGAAAGGAAACGCAGATACCCGGACACCTCCCCAAGCAGGACATAATCATTCAAACACACTTTATGGTCCCCCAGGGCGTTATTGACGATATCACCCATGTCCTATTTGTGCCCCCGGGCAAATACTTTAACCTGCCGACCAATCAACGCTTTGAACTCGCCCGCACTATTGGTAAGGTGAATAAAGCATTACAGGGGAAGAACTCCATTTTTGTTGGCCCCGGGCGCTGGGGCAGCACAAACACAGACCTTGGCGTACCGGTGGGCTATGGCGATATCTACAACACGAAAGCATTAATTGAAATCTCTGGAAAAGATATCGGGGATGCGCCCGAACCTTCTCTGGGCACCCACTTTTTTCAAGATTTACTCGAAGCGCAAATCTACCCCTTAGCCATCTTCCTCGACGATCCCCGAAGCATACTGCAGCCGTCCTTTTTCTATCACACCCCCAACACATTATCAGATTTTGTAGCTGCTGATGATCGGTTGAAAAAATTACTTCGGGTGATAGAAATCAATCAATATCGCCAAAACCATTCCCTGCGACTGGTAATGAACGAGGAATATGGAACCGCCATTGGTTACATCAATCCAAAAACCACAAAATCCGGCGGATGAACCGTTATGTTTCACGTGAAACATTACAAACAATTCATCAACGTTCCACGTGAAACATAATATAGAACATTTATATATCCACCTCCACACAGATTGTCGCGGTGGTAGAATTGAAAATAATATCCCAATTGGAGGCAATACATATGACAGCAAAAACTGGCACCTTTGCAGTAAAAAAAGGATTAGCCCAAATGCTGAAAGGCGGCGTGATTATGGACGTGGTAACACCAGAACACGCAAAAATTGCAGAAGAAGCAGGCGCAGTGGCTGTGATGGCGCTGGAGCGTGTTCCAGCTGATATTCGCGCTGACGGCGGCGTGGCACGCATGAGCGATCCTGAATTGATCATAAAGATCATGGAAACCGTATCAATTCCAGTGATGGCAAAGGCGCGAATTGGCCATTTCGTCGAAGCGCAGATTTTGGAAGCTCTCGGTGTAGATTACATCGATGAGTCTGAAGTATTAACCCCCGCAGACGAAGCACACCACATCAATAAACATGACTTCAAAATTCCGTTTGTTTGCGGCGCTCGCAATCTTGGTGAAGCGCTACGCCGCATTGGCGAAGGCGCGGCAATGGTTCGTACAAAAGGGGAAGCCGGAACGGGTGATGTTGTTGAGGCTGTTCGCCACGCGCGGTCCGTCTTTGGGGAAATTCGGCGGCTGAGAAATCTACCTGATGAAGAGTTGATGGCTTTTTCAAAAGAAATTGGCGCTCCTTACGAGCTGGTCTTAGAAACGAAAGAACTTGGCCGGGTACCAGTCGTTAACTTTGCAGCAGGCGGTATTGCAACCCCTGCGGACGCTGCGCTGATGATGCAGTTGGGTGTGGATGGCGTCTTCGTTGGCTCGGGCATCTTCAAATCTGGAGATCCAGCAAAACGTGCTGATGCGATTGTAAAAGCGGTAACCCATTTCAAAGAACCGAAAATCCTCGCGGAGATTAGCCGAAATCTCGGTGAAGCCATGGTTGGACGCCAGATCGGTAATATTCCAAACGATGAGCTCATCGCAGACCGCGGTTGGTAATTTGTGAAAATTGGCATTCTCGCCCTGCAGGGTGATTTTCTGGAGCACCAGAAGATACTTAATAGTTTGTCTGTAGAGACGTCACAGGTTCGCCTGGCAAACCACCTTGAGGGGCTGAATGGCCTAATCATTCCGGGCGGTGAATCAACCACAATAGGAAAATTAGCTGTCGATTTTGAATTGATGGAGCCGCTGCGGAATTATGCAGCAGAGCATCCCGTCTGGGGAACCTGCGCAGGGAGCATCTTGCTTTCGAAGGATGCCCGCCGGACGCAACCACTCATGGCTGTGATGGACATAAAAGTCGCTCGCAATGCCTTCGGAAGGCAGGTGGACAGCTTTGAAATGGATTTAAGATTTGAAGCGCTATCAGGCCTTACTGATCACAACCCACCCTTTCATGCCATTTTTATTCGCGCGCCTTTGATCGAAGAAGTTGGTCCGAACGTGGAAATACTCGGCAGTTTACCCGGGGGAAAGATCGTTGCCGCCCGTCAGAACAATTTACTGGCAACATCGTTCCATCCCGAACTCACGACCGATAATCGGTTTCATCGCTATTTCATGGAGATGATACGATAATTATTTCTACCCCGTCTTTAGTTGATATTCACGATGTCTATCAAAGGCAAAAAGAAGTTCTGTGGTTAAACTCAGAACTTTCTTTGTTTCATGATCGGAACTACATCCCACGGACTGTCGGGTTAGAATGTGTTCTGTTCCCCACGAAACAGATAACTCGTTCAATGCGCGATGAACAGCACAAATTAATCACCATCGCACAACTCAAAAGAAATAACAATGGAGGATACTTCTCCTGGATAATTACCTCCAATAATCTACAAAACCCTTCGATTCGTTTACTTCTCGACCAATTTGCATCTGAAGCTGGCCGTATGGGATGTGGTTTTTTGTTCGCTTCAGCTCCGAAAGATTCTGTAATGGTTGACCATCTAAAAAAGAATGGGTTCATTTCTGTTGGATGGGAACAGGTGTGGGCATATCGCAATGCATTGACAGAATTTACCCATGAAAAATCTGGGTGGAAACCCGCCAATGATTTAAGTTTACACGCTGTCAGCCTGCTGCAGCATCAAATTCTACCGCCTGCAGAAAAATTAATTGCCCCTTCAGTGCATCGTGAACCGCCGCAATATATCTTTCAACAAAACGGGGAGGTTCTGGGATACGCCCGCGTGATCAAAAACAATAAATCAACAATCGTGACTCCGATGCTGTCATCAACTATTCGAAATCCGGAAAGAACAATAAACTCGCTGGTTGATATTATTTATACTAATGGAAATCTTTTGTATATTATACAGCGATCAAACCAAAATTGGGCTGAATCTATTATCTTAGAACACTATAAAAAAGTGGCACCTACACGCAATAGAATGGTAAAACATATGACGGTTCGGATAACCCAAACTGCGAAAAATATGAGCCGTGTTATTGAAGGCAATAACACAGACGTTATCACACCAGTTTCAAAATCAACTCAGTTTAAAGATAAAATATGAATCGAACATCAATATTACAAAATAAGGACCCATTTTCCAGATGACACAACGCCGAATAACCGATGACCTGCCGGGTATGTTTGCGGTTTTACCGGACGAGTATGTATCCACGCTTAAATCAGAAAATCGCGCCGATGATCTTCTGGAAATTGTTATCGATCTTGGTCGTGTTCCGATGGCCAGGTTTATTGACAGCGAGATAACCATATCAGACAAAGAGGTTTCAAAATCGGTAATCGAAGATATTGTTAATAATATCGGACGCTTTGATGCGGATAATCGTGCGGGGATTGAGCGAACTTTACATCGAATATCCGCCATTCGTAATAAAATGGGGGAGGTAGTCGGACTAACCTGCCGCGTTGGCAGGGCAGTATACGGAACGATTGATATTATCCAGGATATTATCGACTCAGGCAAAAGCATCCTGCTGTTAGGCAGGCCTGGTATCGGCAAGACGACCATGCTTCGAGAAGCAGCACGCATTCTGGCAGAAAAAACACGTGTGGTCATTGTTGACACATCTAATGAGATTGGTGGAGACGGAGATGTTCCGCATCCGGCAGTCGGGCGCGCCAGACGCATGCAGGTTGCGCAACCATCGCTCCAACACGAGGTCATGATTGAAGCGGTAGAAAATCATAATCCCGAAGTCATCGTGATTGATGAGATTGGCCGCGAATTAGAAGCGGCTGCAGCGAGAACTATCGCAGAGCGCGGCGTTCAATTAGTTGCCACAGCCCACGGCCGCACATTAGAAAACCTGCTGCTAAATCCCACCCTGTCTGACTTGATTGGCGGCATTGAATCCGTTACCCTTTCAGATGAGGAAGCCCGGCGCAGGGGCACTCAAAAGACTGTGCTGGAGCGTCGTGCGCCGCCAACTTTTGATGTGCTGATTGAAATACAGGAGCGTGATTATCTGGTCATCCATCATGATGTGGCTGCCGCTGTTGACGCTATGCTAAGAGGATTCATCCTTGAACCGGAAATACGATATCGGGATGATAAAGGAAAGATTCATTCGCAGAAAAAACGGTTGACAAAAGATAGCAACAAGAACCCATCCCAGGGGTTGCGAAGAACATTCCCAAACGGTTCAGCCGCCAATTTTCCGAAAGAATCTTCAGCCAGCAAACTTGAGACATCGACTCCCATTCAATTAAAAAAGTTGTCCATCTTCCCGTATGGTGTCGCTCGCAACCGCTTACACCAATCCGCAAAAAGGCTGGGTGTCCCTGCGGAGATTGTAAAAAACATTGATCAGGCCGATGTATTGATGACGCTGAAATCTTATTATCGTAACCGGCAAAAACCCGTGATCGAAGCAGAGGAGCTTGGACTGCCGATATTTGTTTTGCGCTCAAACACCAACTCACAAATTGAACAGGTATTAATCGACCTGTTCAATCTATCCGAAGTGAGCGGACGACAAATTGACCTAAAAACAATTAACCGCCAAACCCAGGACGCTATCAACGCGGTCAAAAACGGCCAACGCTGGGTAGATCTTCCCTCGGCATCTTCAAAGATCAGGCGGCTGCAGCATGAATTGGTTCGTGACGCTGACCTGACATCGCATTCATATGGACGAGAACCAAATCGGCACGTTAGAATATTCAGAAATTGATCATGTTTATTACTTTTGAAGGGCCTGATGGGAGCGGAAAGACATTGCAAATGCAGCCAACTGCGGACTTCATCCGTTCCCGTGGATATCCCGTGTTTCCAGCGCGCGAACCCGGAGGTACCGCGATCGGGGATCAAGTGCGAGAAATTCTAATGAATATGAAAAACACCAGCATGCTTCCACGGACGGAAACACTGCTTTTCTGTTCCGCACGTGCGCAGCTCGTTGATGAAGTCATCAAACCCCATTTAGATCAGGGCGATGTGGTGCTTCTTGATCGGTATGCAGACTCCACCCTCGCATACCAGGGATATGGCCATCAAAAAGATGTTCCATTGATCAAAAAAGTATTGGACTTTGCCACCGCAGGATTGTGGCCTGATCTGACCATCCTGTTTGACATTGATCCGAAAATCGGTTTAAAACGCAGAAAAAAAGGTGGCGGAGAGTGGAATCGGTTAGACGCCTATCAGCTGCAATATCACCAGCGCGTAAGAGCGGGTTATCTGGAAATGGCTAAAAACGACCCGATTCGTTGGAAAATCATTGATGCGGACCAAAATCCGGGTGTGGTACAATCCCAAATTCAAGAATTATTATTATCATTTTTTTCTAAAATATCCTAAATATACCAATCCAAAATATTTGAAAGGCATTCGCTATGAAAAAGAAATTGCTTCCAATCCTGGTAATCCTGATGCTCATCATGACCGCCTGCAGTAACAACGCAGAAGAAGCGGGCATTGAGGAGCCTGTCGAAACCGCTGTTTTGGAGGGCGAAGAAGTCATTGAACCGGTAGATGAAAACATAACGGCTACTGATGGTGTGTACACAGATGAACAAGAGCCTTGCAAAACCTTCAGCATGATAAGTCAATCCTTGACCACACCTTATCCTGGTTTACCGGAAGTCACCCAGGATGATTGGACACTCGGGCCCGATGATGCGGCAGTCACCTTTATGGAATACAGCGAGCCGCAGTGCCCCTACTGCGCCCAGCTTGAACCCATCCTGACCGCGGTCCAGGAACGGTATCCGGAAGATGTACGGCTGGTCTTTCGCCACCGCCCCTTCCCCGAGAGCTTTCATGACAAGTCAATCCTCGCCTCGCAGGCACTGGAAGCTGCGGGAAAACAGGAGAATTTTCAGGAATTTAAAAATTACCTCTTCGAGATGCAATCGGAATGGGCGCCGATCGCCAAAGATGAGTTTGATGGCTGGCTGCGCGGCGAGCTCGGACAATTCGAGATTGATCCGGATCAGTTTTTTTCGGACATGTATAGCGACGAGGTGGTTCAAAAAATATCAGACGCCGCAGATTCAGCGAACAACCTGGGTATCAACGGAACACCTACACTATTCATTAACGGATACAAATGGCCAGAAAACGAACGTGGTCTGGAGATATTCTCGATATATGTTCAGCTGCTTAATAATCAGCGCGTAGAATATAGCTCATGTGCCCCAACGGTGATCCAGCCCGGCAAAGAATATACCGCAACCATCAGCACTACAAAAGGTGATATTGAGGTTGATTTATTCGCGGATGTTGCCCCTTACGCAGTCAATAGTTTCATCTTCTTAGCGAACGAGGGTTGGTACGATAACCTCCCCTTTATTTCAACCAATGAGTTTGCATTATCCGGTGATCCCTCCGATACGGGATACGGCGGACCAGGTTATGCGTACCTGGATGAATTGGATGATAGTCTAACCTTTGATGAGCCCGGAAAACTGGCAACATTTAGTCTTGGCCCCGGCATCAACGGAAGCTCATTTTTTATAAATAAGAAAACGTTGGAAAGCCAGCAACCACGGACAATTTTTGGTGAGGTAACAACTGGCATGGATGTTGTCAATGCTTTGGAACTGAGAGAAAACATCTTCGATCCTGCCATTGATTCGATTGAATCGATAACAATTGCTGAAAAATAAATGCGCTGTAAAAGAAATACATTGCCCAGTGTGCTTCTGGCGATACTCAGCGCACTGGGTATTTTGGTTGGACTGCTTATCGTTGGTCTATCGATAGCAGGGGCTTTCTATCTTAAAAATGATACGCTCACATTATCACCACCAGATGGTTTTTCGATCTTTACCATCAGCTTCTTGGCGCTTGCCACCTGTATCATCAACTTCTTCACCCTGTCTGCATCCCTGAAATATATCCGGAAGAAACCAGGTATTAGATTACGCAATCCCAAATATTTTGTGTTTTTGATTGTGGGATTTCTTTGGATAATTTCTTTGATCGCGGGCTATTTCACCAGCGGAAAATCAAATTTGTTTCTTGTTTTTGCGTTTATCACAACACTTGCTGTCATCTTTCCTGTTTGGCTATTAGTGATGCTTGCCAGATCCGGGTTGCCGCGCAGCACGTTTCAAAGAGAGCTGGGAACGTTGACGATCGGATTACTCATCTCGCCGATGATCATTATCACACTTGAGATAATCGCCATTATCATCATTGGCGTGGGTGTCGTTTTTGCTTTAGGGCTCCGCAACCAATTCCCAGTCCAGTTGATTGAAGTTTTTACAAGCCTGTCTGCATCAAGCAATGGGCTCGAGGGAGTAGAAAACGCTCTAATTGACCTCATGCGTGATCCATTGATTGCTGCTGCTGCTTTTTTAGCACTCGGCTTAGTCGCTCCTATGATTGAAGAAATCTTCAAGCCTATGGCGCTCTGGTTGTTATTAAATCGACCGCTGCGCGACGATGAAGGATACACACTGGGGCTGATAAGCGGAGGAGCTTTTGCTCTGCTAGAAAGTGCCGGTATGATAATCCAAATAAGTCCTGAAAACTGGCTGACAGCCGTAATACTCCGTTCTGGCACCGGCGTATTGCATATCGGATTAAGTGGGTTGGTAGGATTTGGCCTTGCCAGCAGTAAACGCCTTCGTAAACCTGGCAGAGGCATCTCCTTCGTATTATTAGCAGGAGGATTACACGGACTATGGAATTCCCTCGCCCTGTTTTCTGGTCTGGCGAGTTTCCCGGCAATGGATACGATTGGTGGGAATCAAATCAATATGGGATCAATTATTGCAATCACACTGATGGGATTGGTGTTTGTTTTCGTGATCATATTAAATATCTTTATCAATCGATATTTAAGACGGCAACAAATTTTTCAACCCCTCACAGGTAACCTACGGTAACTGAGGAATAACGAGGCAGGTAGAATTGTGTTATATCGTCATATAATCTAATCGATGAAAAAACATACATTGCAATCTATTGTGCGCTTTTTACTGCGCACGTTGACTGATACAAGATATTTCGGTCTGGAAAATATTCCAAAAAGCGGCGGAGTGATTCTGGCAATAAATCACCGCAGCTATATGGACACGCCACTTTTGCTTGTAAATCCAGTGCGCCGCGATATTACTGCCCTGGTTACCACCAAATATAAAGATCGCAAGTTGATCGGCTGGTTTATTCGCACTGCAGAAGGGATTTGGATCAACCGTGACATCGCTGATTTTTCAGCTATTCGGATAGCATCCAAAGCACTCAAAAAGGGGGTTGCATTAGGTATTGCGCCAGAGGGCACACGGACAAAAACTGGCGGGCTGCAAAAAGCAAAGCCGGGAACCGTTATGCTTGCTGTTAAAGCGGATGTGCCTATCGTGCCGGTTGCCATCACAGGTTCCGAGAATGTATTCAGAAATCTTTTTCGATTTCGGCAACCCAGGCTGACTGTTACATTCGGGAAACCAATCATAATTCCTGAGATAGAGCCGGGAAATCGATCAAAAGCGCTACACGAATGGACAGAAATACTCATGCGGAAAATCGCTGCCTTATTACCCAAAGAATATCGCGGAATTTATACGGATGTAGAAGCCGTGCAATAGAATCAGCCTTATGCCCCTATTCTGGATATCTCTATCCTACATTTTTGGAATATTGGCAGCACCTCAATTTTTCCTGGAAAGACACGCCTTCTGGCTCATATTGTTTTTCATGGTTTTGGTCTTTTTCCTTGAAGGCAGACTCTTTCGAACAAGATATCATCCACTGCGGGACAATGCCGTTTTCAAAATCTCAATCAGCTTATTGATTCTCAGCTTTTTTTTAGGTATGAACAGTTACCATGCATCAACACCACTATCTAAATCAAATCACGTTTACCACCTTTTGAATAATTCTGAGGTCGTTCTAATAGGTATGGTAGAGTCTGATCCCAGAGAATCAACACGATATACATCTGCAACCATTGCGTGTGAAGAAGCTCTGGTTGATGGGGTGTCTTATCCAGTTCAAGGGGATATTCGCATTACCTTACCGCAGGGGTTCCTGCTTCAGTATGGCGATCTGGTCAAAATTCAGGGAGATTTAAAATCTACAATTCCTTCGGGATATTACCCGCACGTATCAAGAGACGGTCAAACAAGACACTTTGTAAAAATGGATTATCCGGATATTGAGATACTATCCTCATTTCAAGGCAATCCCATTCGGGCTGCCCTTTACCGATTGCGCGAGAGGGCAAACCGCCTTATTTTTAACATGATCCCGTTTCCAGAATCGGCCGTGTTATCAGGTATCATGTTAGGCTTGGACACCGCCATCCCGGAATATCTTTGGAATGGATACCGGGCCAGCGGGACAGCCCATATCATTGTAATATCTGGATTTAATATTTCAATCATCGCAATCTCTTTGTCAAAAATATTGAATAAAAAGTTTCAACCTGTCATTTCTCTGCCTATCACATTAATCGTGATCGTCCTGTACACTATTTTAGTTGGGGCAGATACACCGGTCGTGCGCGCTGCGGTAATGGCAGCTATAGGGTTGCCGGCGGCGAGTATTGGAAGAAAACCGGTAGGAATCCACAGTCTGATGATAGCCGCTGCGGGTATGCTTATATTTAACCCCTTCCAGCTTTGGAATATCAGTTTTCAACTTTCCTTCCTCGCTACTTTAGCGCTGCTGGTCATGGCAGATCCCATTTCACAATTCATATTAAACCGTGTATCCAACAAGAAATTGGAAAAGCCAGCATTTCTTGAAACATTTCTCAACCTGCTTATTCCCACCCTTTGCGCTTCGTTTGTTGTTTTTCCCATTCTCTTTAAAATAACCGGAACCCTGTCTGTGGTCAGCATCCCAGCCAATCTAATTGTCGCCCCATTGCAACCCTTGATCATGATACTGGGTGGATTATCAATTCTTGTCGGGATAATTTCGCCCTGGATAGGCCGGATTTTTGGAGTACTGACATGGCCTCTCGTTGCCCTCTGTAATCAGGTTGCCCTGCGCCTCAGCGTCCATCCCTCGGCGACAAAATATCTACCAGCATGGATCTATCCGCTTAGCTTGGTTGTTGTAATAACAGTTTTGGTGAGTTTTTCGATCCATCAAATGGTTGCTCTGTCCAAGCCCCAATTTCGTAATGATGAACCAGATGCTAAATGATAAATGGGATTGTTATCGAATCAAAAACAACTTCTCGCCAGACCATTAATAAAATTTCTTGTATTGGTAAAATTGAGTCATGAAAATTTCAAGTTCAACCTGGTTATCAGACACACTACAAATTCCAACCCGGGGCAAAGGGATGGTCCCGATCACGTCAACTATCGCTGATCTGGTTGAAAATTGGCATGTTCATACCGGAATGTGTTTTCTGTTTCTTCCTCACACAAGCGCTTCAATAACGCTTTGCGAAAGTTATGACAGGCATTCCAGAACTGACGTTGAGAATTATTTTGAACGATCCGTACCTGAAAATGAATCCTGGTATCAGCATACATATGAAGGGCCAGATGATTCACCATCGCATATACGGTCGGTTCTCTCGCATTCAAGCATTTCCATTCCCATCGATGAAGGGCGTCTCAGCCTTGGTACATGGCAGGGTATATATCTTTTTGAGCACCGGGCGATGCAGCGGTACCGGAAATTGCATGTTCGAATTTTGAAAATCAATTCAGACTAAATCTTACAGCCAAAAACAACACATCCGTTATTTTTTGCATTGTTCAAGTATACTTGTCTCGTTTTATCAATATACACAAACATGTCTGAATTCAAAAAGTCTGGCGCATTTGCCTACATTAAATTATTCACCGCCATAGCTGTCTGGGGTGGCTCGTTTATCGCGACCAAAATTGCTGTGCGTGAAATTTCTCCGGTAACCGTTGTCTGGTTGAGGTTTCTGATTGGGAGCATCATTCTGGGGGTCATTGCCCGGATACGTGGTGGTTTAAAAATCCATACCTTGAAAGATGGTGCTGAATTGCTGTGGTTGGGATTTCTGGGCATTACACTGCATCAGTGGCTGCAGTCAAGCGGGTTGGTAACTTCTGATGCTTCAACAACCGCCTGGATTGTTTCAACAACCCCGATTTTTATGGCTCTTTTAGGTTGGTTGCTTTACGGTGAAAAACTATCTTTGCCAATTTTCAGCGGTATCCTCCTTGCGACCAGCGGTGTATTTTTCATGGTGGCAAAAGGCGACTTTGGCTCTCTTCTCAGCGGAAACTTTGGAGCCCCCGGGGATTTATTGATCGTACTCAGCGCGCCGAATTGGGCCTTGTTCTCAGTTCTGTCCCGCCCGATTCTTCAGAAATATTCACCCCTGACGGTTACATTTTATGTTCTATTCTTTGGGTGGATACTAACATCCCTGCAGTTTTTCTCAATGCAGGGCTGGCGCGAGTTTTCTTTGTTATCATCCGCTGGGTGGGGGAGCATCATTTTCCTCGGCGTGTTTTGCTCAGCGCTTGCATACATTCTGTATAACGAAGGGGTCAAGACGTTTTCTTCCACACAGGTTGGAATATTCCTGTATCTTGAGCCGGTGGTTGCCACCATTGTTGCAGCAATCGTTCTATCCGAGCCATTTGGTTGGCCTTCGCTCATTGGGGCGTTCGCAATAATAGCCGGTGTATGGCTCGTAAACAAAGAGAACGCTTCTCCAAAAAATCCGTCTTAATTTCACGAAACAGTAGTTAATTGGAGGGGGTGTCGATATCAACGGACCGCCATCATGCTTTTTCTTCAACAAATAAATAAGATCTAATCCGGATAAATCTTTTTCCTTCGTGACTTTTTTCTCGAATGTTTTTTCTTGTGGTCTAGCCGGGCCTGGCGTGACCGGTAGGATGGCTTGGTTCTTTTTCGCTTTTTGGGTCGTCTGATTGCCTGTGTGATAATTTCTTTCAATTTTTCTCGTGCTGCATCTCTATTCTTAGTTTGTGTGCGGAACTGGTTTGCTTCAATGATTAACACACCGTCCTTATTGATACGATTGTGATACTTCCGCATAATATTTGATTTTACATAAGCGGGCAGCGACCTCGATGCACGCAAATTAAAGCGTAATTGAACAGCAGTTGCTACCTTATTTACGTTTTGTCCACCCGGCCCGCTGCTGGTACCAAAGGTTTCACTGATTTCGATGTCTGGGATCTCTAATCTTTTTGTTATTCTCATATGGCTTCATGGTTCTTGAATATTGGTATCATAACATCGTGATTTATTGGATATAATACCTTTCGATATGACTAAAAGTGCAGAAATGATGTTCTTCCTGGATTCAGCAAACATCAAAGATGCTCGTGCTTGTGAAAAATGGGGCTGGGTGAAAGGTGTCACAACAAACCCTTCCATTCTCGCAAAAAACAAACGATCTGTTGAAGAGACATTGGACGAGTTGCAAAAAATATTTGATGGACCAGTTTTTTACCAATTGACGGGCAAGACGAAAAAAAAACATGGTCAAAGAAGCAAAATTTGCCTTTGGAATCTTGAAGAAACAATTGGTCCTTAAAATTCCTGCAACAACATTGGGGTTTAGGGCATGTACGGTATTATCTAATAAATACACCTGCGCGATGACTTCCATATTCTCCCCATCCCAGGCAATGGTAGCAAACGCCGCCGGGGCAACATTTGCGCTGTATTACCATAATCGCGCGAAAAGGCTTCTGGATGATGGCGCTGATCTCCCTCGTAAATTAGTGCAGGTGCTGAAGCATTCTGGGACGACAGTGATTGCCGCAAGCTTGAAATCAACAAATGAAATAGTAGAGGCCCGTGAAGCAGGCGTGAAAATCATGACAACTACGTTTGAAGTTCTCCAGGCGATGACCGACCATCAATTATCCAATCAAGCATTGCGTGATTTCCAGGATCACGGAGTTGGGATATCATACTAAACAAGGAGGAAATTGATGAAAGTTTTGGTTACCGGAGGAGCTGGTTTTATCGGCTCAACAATTTCATCGGCTTTGATAGATGCCGGGCACACACCGATCATCCTTGATTCTTTGATCACTGGATGTGAAGAATTTACAAAAGGAAGAGTCTTCTACAAAGGAGATATCGCCAATCGTTCGCTGATTGATCAAATCTTCAAAGACCACGATGACATTTATGGAGCTATCCATTGCGCAGCCCTTATTGTTGTACCGGAATCCACTGAAAAGCCCTTTGAATACTATCGAGAAAATGTTGCCAAATCTTTATCGCTATTCAATTCGTTAAAAGAAAACGGATGCATACGCCTCGTTTTTAGTTCTTCAGCCTCAATATATGATGTCGTTCCCGGTTTCATGGTAACTGAAAGCTCGCCCCTGAACCCGCTCAGCCCTTATGCCCGCACGAAATTCATGATGGAAATGATCCTGCGTGATTTCTGCAGTGCGTACGATATGCAAGGTATTGCTTTACGTTACTTCAATCCCATTGGTGCAGATCCGCAACTAAGAACGGGGTTGCAAATTAGAAAACCCTCACACGCGATCGGAAAACTGGTTGATGTACAGCTGGGAAATATACCGCAATTCACAATCACTGGGATCGATTACAAGACCAGAGACGGCACAGGAATTCGCGATTATATTCACGTGTGGGACCTTGCGCAGGCACACATTCGCGCAGTGGAAAATTTTGATGGCGCTTTCAAAAATGCCGGTGATCCGCCCGATAATTATTTGGTTATTAATCTGGGTACCGGAAGAGGCGTTACCGTGCGAGAACTTGTTGCCGCTTTTGAGAAAGTTGTTGGCGAAGAGATCAATAAAACCGATGGACCGCGCCGACCCGGTGATACTGCGGGAAGTTATTGCAATGCAGATACCGCATTGAAGCTGCTTGGATGGAAAGCGGAGCTTTCTATTGAACAGGGTATCGCTGACGCACTAAAATGGGGAGAGATCAAAGAAGAAGTGATCCAATATTAAGCGGGTTATTCAACTTTTTGTTGTGATTGAAACAAATAAGGCCTCAATTACACTTTCAAGGGAAATGCGTCCTGTCTTACTGCCTTCATCTATTTGATCCAGTTGACGATAAATGGCTTTTAATTCCTTTGTTGAAAAATGCCGGGCTTGATTCATCATTTTTTTTGCCTGCCATTCACCACTCAAATCACATGCTTCGGTGATCTCTTTTACAGTCGTTTTTCGCCCCATCAAATCACTGGTTTGTAACAACAGGCGAATTTGACGCACTAACATGCTGAAAACATATTCCGCTGATACATCCAGGATCATGTCTTGATATATATCCAGGGCTTTTTTTCCATTACGTTGCCCAACTGCATCAACCAATGAAAAAATATTTTCTTCTTTGGATGCTGCGCACAACAGATCAACGACATCACCAGTGACCGGACTTTTGGAACCTGTATATGCAATGGCTTTTTGGATCTCCTGTTCTGCTTGAAAAAGGTCGTTTTCCACAAGCATTGCCAGCTTGTGTGCCGCTGTGGGGTGAAATACGCCGCCTAGTGCTTTCGCCCTGGATTGGATCCAATCGGGCATATGTTTTTGGTCGGGCAAAGGACTTTCCTTCCAATATGTCTCTCCTGAAAAGTCTGATATTGCTTTCCTCAACCAATGGGATTTCTTAAATTTGGTCCATCCTCTGTTGTATTTTTTACTATCATTGAGAACTAGCGTCCATTGTGTTGTTTCGGGAAAATTTTTTAAAATATTTTTGAACCATTCCATGCCTTTTTTTCCCACAACAACTTGATCAGCATTCTCAACAATAACTTTCCGTTTTCCTGTCCCCATTGGCAGCATATGCAATTGCATCGCAATCTCAGATTGGGATGATTCAGCGCCATCCAATCTGCTGGTGTTGAGTTCCATAAAATCACCAGCATCAGCCACTATCTGCGCGATATACTCGTTGATAGCTAGTTTATTGTCACCGTGTAAAACGATGATATTCTCTGCCCCCGTATAGCGTTTTTTTGGTGTTTTTTTTTGTTCCACACTCATTCTTTATATCTGGTTGTGACGCGATGCACCGGGTAACCTAAAACCTCATGTTCCATTACTTCCACAATCTCAAGCCCACTAACATCTGCATTGGTGGTGATCTGTTTCTGCAAATCTGGTCCGTATGGACGGGCAAGCTGGTATCCAACCAATCCCATCAATACCGCAATCGGAAAGCGGCGCAGCTTCTTTCCCGGCTTCCCTCGCGTTCCCAGCAAGCTTAGCCAGGCTAAACTACCGCCCGCAAACGCTCCAACAGCAATGTTGGTTCCGCAATTGGGATGAATAGCTAAATCCTTTTCTCCGGAAGACAGCCTGTTTAGAGCCTCCTGCGCTGCTTCCATTAGATCCACTGCGTCAATATCCCCGTATATCCAGAATCCTCCGACGTCAGAAATACCGCCCAATCGAGATTTTAGCCCTTTTTTCTGAAGAACATGCAGGGTCGCGTGTTCCAGCGCATGGTTACTGCGCACATGCATTGGCAGATTATTGGATAATACGTCATTCAAAGTCTTTTGCATTTGTCACCTTCTTTTTAATTTCATATTAAAGCGATTTTTATCGCCTGTGCTAAAGAACGCGCCTCGAGTACTTCGAAATCCTCTGGGGATGTCAATGCCGTGCGCAGACGCTTTGGAATTATAGCCGCTTTGAATCCAAGCTTTGCTGCCTCTCGCAATCGTAATTCCATCTGGCTCACCCAGCGCAATTCGCCAGACAATCCAATTTCGCCAATCATAACCAGATCTGCCCGAATAGGTTTATCCTTCAGAGACGAAACCAGAGACGCAGCAGCGGCTAAATCCGCTGCTGGCTCCTCTATGCGTAATCCACCAACAACATTGATAAACACATCCTGGTCATTGAAGCGTAATCCAACTCTTCGGGTTAGAACAGCTGTGATTAACAGCAGACGATTATAATCAATGCCATTCGCTGTCCGGCGGGGGTTACCGAAATTTGTTGGACTGGTAAGCCCTTGCATTTCAATCAAAATTGGTCTTGTTCCTTCCAATGTTACTGCAATAGATGATCCGGGAGACTCCGCCATGCGCTCCGCCAGGAAAGCTTCTGAAGGATTTTTAACCTCAATCATTCCTTTCTCCCGCATTTCAAAAACACCAACTTCTGAGGTTGGTCCAAAACGATTTTTCATTGAGCGAAGTAGACGATAACTCTGAAAGCGATCGCCTTCGAGGTGCAAAACTGTGTCAACGATGTGTTCCAGCACTCGCGGTCCTGCGATCATCCCTTCTTTTGTTACATGTCCAATAAGAAAAATAGCTAACCCGTGAGATTTTGCTAGCACCCGTAAACGGGAGGCACATTCTCTGACCTGTGTAACAGACCCCGCACTGGATGATACGCCATCCAAAAACATGGTTTGTATCGAATCGATAATGAGAAGCCCGGGGTTAATCGCCTCAACATGATTAAGAATCATATCCAGGTTGGTTTCTGTTACCAGATATAAGTCGTCATCGTTCAAGTCATCTTTTTCAACAATCCGCTTCGCGCGCATTTTTATCTGCCGGGCAGATTCTTCGCCAGATGCGTAAAGAACGGTATTATTTTGCGCAATTTCTCTTGCAACCTGCAGCATGAGGGTTGATTTTCCAATTCCCGGGTCACCGCCGATCAGGACAATAGAACCGGGAACGATACCGCCTCCCAACACTCTCGCGAATTCCGACATACTCAGTATCCAGCGATCTTCTGAATCCGCTGAAATATTACCCAATCGTTCCGGTTTGGAAGAAGTGGATGATAGTTGTTTGTCTGCTTTTTTGGTAGATGACGATGGAGCAATTAATTCTTCTACCATCGTATTCCATTTTCCACAGGACGGGCATCGCCCCAGCTGTCGGACAGCTATACGGCCGCATTCCTGACAAACAAATTGTGAATGTAGTTTAGCCATAGAAATTCTCCCGCACTGATTCTAAACCATGAATCAAGGACACACAAAAAAGAGCCGGGGTTTTCCGGCTCTGGTTTGGTTCCATTACATCTCAATTTCAAGAGAGGCTTCTTTTTGTTTTGGTTCTTCCGGGTTTTCCGTGAGTATGAATCCACCCTCGCTATCTACATCAACCCAAACCAAATCTCCATCCTTAAAATCTCCGGCTAATAGCGCGTCTGAAAGCTGGTCTTCAATCTCTATCTGGATAACTCGGCGCAGTGGTCGCGCGCCCATATCCGGGTCATATCCTTTCTCTGAAAGCAAATCGATCGCGGCGGGAGTTGCGCTAAAGATAATATCTCTATCCTTCAGTCTTTCCGCTACTTTCGACAATTCTCTTTCAGCGATCTTATGGATATGATCACGATTCAATGCATGGAAAACAACGACACTGTCCATCCGATTGATAAATTCAGGCCTAAATGCTTTTTTGAGTGCATCCAGGAGTTTTTTGCGCATTTTGTCATATGCATATTCTTCCGCCAGATCTTCATCCTGGGGTAGATTAAATCCAATCTCACCTTCTCGCTTGATCATATCGGCGCCTATATTGGAGGTCATCACTATGATTGCATTTCTGAAATCCACCTTGTGACCCTTTGCATCTGTTAATTGTCCCTCTTCCATGATCTGCAAAAGCATATTATGCACCTCGTGGTGCGCTTTTTCCACCTCATCAAACACAATAATGGAATAAGGGCGGCGCCTGATTGCTTCTGTAAGCTGGCCAGCATCATCATAGCCAATGTAGCCGGGGGGAGCGCCGACCAACCGGCTGACCGCATGGCGTTCCATAAATTCAGACATATCAATCTGGATCAAAGATTCTTCGCTTCCGAAAAGAAATCTTGCCAGCGCTTTAGTCAATTCGGTTTTTCCAACACCGGTTGGGCCGAGAAACATAAACGAGCCGATTGGGCGTTTTGGATCTTTTAACCCTGCTCGACCGCGACGAACCGCTTTGGATATGCGTTCAATCGCTTCTTTCTGGCCAACAATTTGTTTGCTGATTTCTTTCTCCATTTTCAGCAACCGCGCAGATTCCTCTGATGCCAGTTGCATCACAGGCACACCGGTCCACATCGATACTAATTCAGAAATATCGTCTGCGGTTACGACCGGGCTGGTATCTCGGTCCCATTTATCCCGCAAATCTGCCAAATTTTTTTCAAGCTTGCCAATATCCGTCTTTATTTGAGCCGCTTGATCATTATTATCCTGTTCTTGAAGCTCAATGAGTTCTTTGCGTTTTATGCGTAGATCTTTCATCACTTGTTTACTGGCCTTGGCGGTATCACTCTTGTACATTCGCACGCGTGATGCGGATTCGTCGATCAAATCGATAGCTTTATCTGGAAGAAATCGGTCTGAGATATAGCGTGCAGACAAATTTACTGCCGCAGCCAGAGCCTCATCAGAAATGACAAGCCGATGGTGTTCTTCATAATTCTTTCTAACACCGTGTAGAATCTTCATAGCCTCTTCAATAGTGGGTTCTTCCACCAGAATGGGCTGGAACCGCCGCTCAAGCGCTGCATCGCTTTCTATGCTCTTGCGGTATTCGTTCAGTGTCGTAGCGCCAACAACCTGCAATTCGCCTCTTGAAAGAGCTGGTTTCAATATATTTGCCGCATCGACCGAGGATCCGGCTGAACCAGCGCCCACTAACATATGCACCTCATCAATGAACAGAATAGCATCCGAAGCCTTCAGTTCATCGATCACTCGTTTCAATCGCTCTTCAAACTGCCCGCGGTACATTGTTCCTGCAACAAGAGATCCGACATCCAGGCGAAGAACGCGTTTCCCGAGCAGCGGGGTTGGCACATCTCCTTCGATCACGCGTGTAGCCAGTCCTTCTACAATGGCAGTTTTTCCAACACCAGGCTCTCCGATCAATGCTGGATTGTTTTTTGTGCGCCGAGCCAGAATCTGAATCACTCGCTCAATTTCTTTTTCGCGCCCAATGACCGGGTCTAGTTTTCCTTCTTCAGCATAAGCAGTCAAGTCAACCGCCAATTGTTCAACCAGCGGCATCTTCTCTTCCTTTTTCTTAGATTTTCTTGCTGAAGCGCTTTTTCTTACGCGCGACAGCGACTCCCGATTCTGTTCAAGGACACGTTTTGTCTGCCGCTGAATTTGCGCAGGCGTGATCCCTAATTTAGAAATCACTTCCTTTGCGTGTCCATCTGGAATTCCCGATAACGCCAGCAGTAAATGTTCGGTGGAAACATATTTGCTGTTAGCTTTTTTCGAGACTTCAATGGCCAAGTCCAGCACTTTCCGTGCGTCGGGAGCAAGGTTGATCTTCTCGATCTTTTCCTTACCCATTCCGCTTATCCGCAATACCATCTCTCTGGCACGATCCAAATCAACACCCAATTCACGCAACACACGGCCTGCTACACCGGCATCTTCCTGCAGCATTGCAAGTAAAAGATGTTCTGTGCCAATTGCTGGTTGCTGCAGGCGCTCTGCTTCTTGGTGTGCCAGGCTAAGCACGCGCCTTGCGCTCTGGGTAAAACTTCCTAAACCGGACAAAATATTACCTCTTTATACCTAATTGTTTTCTTGCTTTATCGTGATTTTACCAAACCTCATCTATGTACACAGGTATATAAGATGATTATTACGTAATGTTAATAGGCGTTCATTTGAAAAAAAAGCTATAATTTCCACGGATAAAACGCATAAAGGTGGAATATGGAAATAATCGTTCGTGAGAATTTAGAAAAAGAATCTTTACCGGGCCGCATCATTCAAAAAGCTGTGGGAAAAGATGGGGCATCGTTAAGTGGAAAAATGACGATGGGATTTGCAAGATACTCTGAAGAAAGCGGGCCAATGGATCCGCATCAGCACGCCGAGGAAATTGTCTATATACTCGGGGCGGAAAACGGTTGGGTTCGTAAAGGAACAGAAAAGGGAAATCTGGGAGCCCCCCTTCCGCTTGAAGCAGGTATGATTTTACATTTTCCACCGTTAGAATGGCATGTATTCGAATTTGATCCCGGCGGACATGTAGATATTATCTTCTTCTATGGGCAAGTTGACAAAATACGCCCGGAAGAGATGGAATGAAATTATAATTCTCTGCCTTCAAACGCGGAGATACGCTTCCGCCATTCATCCGGAACACGAATTGATTTTTGTTCTCGATAATTATAAGTGACTGATACAATCTCGCCTTTTGCAAGCACGGTTCCATCATCAGCATCTTCAATAATATACTCATATAATAAACTCTTGTTGCCAATTTTTGCTGTTCGGGTACCCACTTTGATATCTTGCCCTAACACAATCGGAGCATAATATTTCACATGGATATCAGCAATGATTGCCTTAAGATCCAAAAAAGATTTTCCATCAAACAATCCAAGATTGATGAGATATTCCATACGCGCTTGTTCCATATAAGTTAAGAAGCGCGTATTGTTGACATGCCATTGGGGGTCCAGATCCCCATATCGAACCTTGATGGGTACATAAAATTTGAATTCTGCCATGGAAGTATTATACTTTAGGCTCTTGTCAGCAGGTATGTTTTCTAATACACTTAATTTGGACTAATCTAATACATTTTGTCCAATGAGGATGTGTGATCATGCAAATAACAAAACAGGCAGACTATGCTTTGAGAGCGATGATTTATCTGGCACGCCTTGAAAAAAATGGGAAAGCGCCTACTGGCACAATTGCGAAGGAACAAAACATACCGGCGTCATTCTTAGCTAAAATCATTTCTCAATTATCTCTCGCAGGACTGATTCATACCTCTCGGGGGGCAAAGGGAGGGGTTTCTTTAGCTAAAGCACCTGGAGAGATATCCGTCCTTGACGTCGTCCAGGCAATCGATGGCCCCATCCTGCTGAACGAATGTACAGAGAACCCGGATTCCTGTCCCTTTCAAAAATCTTGCCCTTTGTTTGATATGTGGCAGGAAGCCCGTGATATGCTTGTTGGCAAACTTTCTGCTGCCACCTTTTCACGATCGAATTTGACCCTTCAATAGGATTTCATTACCGTTGAAGGAAAGTAAGAACACCCAGGACAAACAAGTAGATCGTTCCCTGTCCTTCGTTTCATTTCAAATGAATAATGATGGCGATGTATACACTCACAGCTGCCATGGCAAACTATCAACAGTTTGTTCGAATGAATAGCCATTTTTCTGTTTTCTTCATTTATTCACTGACCCTTTATAATTGCTGAAATCATAATATCGGTTAATAAAATGCTCATACATTCTGCATCACAGCTCGTCACAATCGCAGGAGGACCTCAAAAAGGAACGCGCTTTGGAGACCTTGGAATCATTGAAAATGGCGCGATTCTTGTCCGTGGCAGCAATATCCTGGAAGTCGGGAAAAGCGACATAATGCGATGCAAATACCCAAACGAGGCCCAATTATCTGCAAATCATTGTGCTGTATTGCCTGGCTTTGTCGATGCGCATACACATCTTGTTTGGGCGGGGGACAGGGCTGCTGAGTTTGAAATGCGCCTTGAAGGGAAAAGCTATCTTGATATTATGGCAGCCGGGGGCGGCATCCAATCGACAGTTAATGCAACCAGAGCGGCAGAGAAGCAGACTTTATTCAGAGAATCGTTTGCAAGAGCAAATACAATATTCCAGCATGGCACCACTACAGCTGAAGCGAAAAGCGGGTATGGATTGGATACCCATACTGAATGGAAACAGTTGAGTGTTGCTATGCATATAAACCAGACAGGCCCTCTTGAGATCGTGCCTACATTTCTGGGCGCTCATATGATCCCAGAAGAATATCAGCAAGACAAACAGAATTATGTCAATCTGTTGTGCAAAGAAATTCTGCAAAAAACAAAGCAGTGGTGGGAAAAAACAAATCCTAATAAAGGTCTCCCTTTTGTCGATGTTTTTTGTGATCAAGGTGCCTTTGACCTAAAACAAACAAAGCAAATATTTAATGCTGCACGTGAACTCGGATATCCACTAAAAATTCACGCCGATGAATTTGAAAATCTGGGGGGGGCGTCTTTAGCCGCAGATTTTGGGGCTTCATCGGCAGATCATCTTGTAAAAACCAGCGAGAAGGACATAAAAGCGCTTGCCGGATCGGAAACTATTGCCGTTTCTTTACCGTGCACGCCGTTTGGCTTAGCTGAGAGCACATATACACCCGCCAAAAAGATGATAGACGCTGGATGCACACTGGCTATTGCAAGCGATCTAAACCCGGGAACAGCCTGGTGTGGGAATATGCAGTTCGTGATTTCTCTCGCCTGTCGATATATGGGATTATCCCCAGCGCAAGCCATTGTAGCAGCCACAATCAACGCGGCAGCCGCGATTAATATGCAGGACGCTATTGGGTCAATTGAACCCAAAAAGCAGGCAGATCTGGTCATCCTAAAATATGCGGATTATCGACAGTTGCCCTATCGTTTCGCGATCAACCAGGTAAAAACGGTTATTAAAAAAGGGAAGGTTTATGATGGTGGCAGAATATGCTGACGCTGGAAAGGGCAAGATACTGGTACCCGAATTATGACGCGGTACATGGATTTGATCATATTGAACGCGTTTATGGTTTATGTGAAGTGATCGGTCCGCAAGAAAATGCAGATATGCAAATCCTCCTAGCCGCTGCTCTCCTGCATGATGCGCGTGGCAGTCAACCGGGAAAAGGGCAGCGGCATGGACACCATATAGAATCAGCAAAATTTGCACAACAGATACTAAGGGACGAGGCGTGGAGTCAAGACCGAATTAACGCGGTCAAGCATTGCATTGAATCACATCGTTTTAGAAAAAACACGCCCCCGTCAACCGTCGAAGCAAAAATCCTGTTTGATGCAGATAAATTAGATGTCATTGGTGCGATTGGCGTTGTGCGCGCTTTGGCTTATGCCAACCAGGTGAAACAACCGGCATACGCAAAACCATCGGATCGGTTTCTTAAGCATGGTGACAAAGTAGATGGTGAACCACACAGCGCGTATCATGAATACATTTACAAGCTACAACACATTGCATCCCTTATGTTCACGAATACCGCGAAAGAAGTCGCTAAACAGCGCCAATATTTTTTGAACCGTTTCTTTGAACAATTGAAAACAGAAGTAGAATCAAGCCGATCACGAAAGGCGATGTTAAAATGATGAACGTTTCTTTAGACTATGTAACAGGAATATCCCGGGATGCCGGTAATATTTTGCGTGATGGAGTCGATGACGTGCACACGCTGGATTATAAGGGCCCTACCAATATTGTTACTGAGGTGGATAAAAAAGCTGAAGCTTTTATAGTCGGAAAAATTCGGAAGTATTTTCCTGATCACACAATCATCGCAGAGGAAGGAGGGCAAATTCAGGGAGATCGAGGGAAGTTCTGGTTCATCGATCCTATAGATGGCACCTCCAATTATTCCCGTGGGTTGCCATTGTTCGCTGTTTCAATTGGCTACCAGGAGAACGGACAAATGAAATTTGGGTGCGTATACGACCCAATGCGGGATGAGTGTTTTTCCGCAGAGCGCGGAAAGGGGGCATGGTTAAACGAGAAACCTATCCATGTCAGTAAAACGGAAAAGCTGATCAACGCCATGCTTGTTACAGGATTCCCGTACGACATCTATCAAGAAAACAACAATCTTGACCATTTCAGCGATTTGATCAAAGAAGTACGCGCAGTCCATCGTCTGGGGTCTGCCGCGTTAAACCAGGTATATGTCGCCTCGGGGCGATTGGATGGGTATTGGGAAATTGGTGTTGACTCGTGGGATATTGCTGCTGGCACTTTGATCGTTGAGGAAGCGGGCGGTATAGTTTCGGCGTTGGACGGTTCAGAGGATTACATGAAACCGCCTTATGCCATCCTTGCAAGCAATGAAATATTACATAAAACGCTTCAAGCCTTCCTTATATAAATTCGCGCACCTCACACGCGAATAATAAAAAAACCATAACAAAAAGGGAAATATGAAAAATAAAAGCGATGGTTTGAAAATATCTCGATGGGATCTTGGCGACCTGTTTCCATCAGCTGATTCCGAAGAATTTAAACAAGCACTCAGCCTGCTTGAAAGCGCCGTTGCTGATTTCGAACAGCGCAGGGAAGACTTGGGCGACTCGATCGATCAAAGAAAATTTCTGGAAATCATCAAGGAATTTGAAGAGATCACCACACGTATGCATACAATCGGAGGATATGCCGAGCTGTGGTTCACGGAAGATACACAAGACCAAAAAGCACAATCTCTGTTAGCAAAGGTTGAACAACTTTCTGCTGATATCTCCAACCGTGTCATGTTCTTTACGTTATGGTGGAAATCTATAGAAGATGAGATCGCAAATCCACTAATGGAGGATGTTGGCGATTATCACTATTGGCTGGAAGAGATGCGCCATCAAAAACCATTTACGCTTTCCGAGCCGGAGGAGAAGATCATCAATATCAAAGATGTTACCGGGGCAAGTGCCCTGGTAAATCTCTACGACGCTTTCACAAACCGATACACATTCCAGTTGACGCTGGACCACGAAGAAAAAGAGTTAACGCGTGGTGAATTGATGGCTCTTGTAAGGCGCCCAAATTCGAACCTCCGCGCAGCGGCTTACCAGGAACTGTATCGTGTTTATGGCAATGATGGCCCGATATTAGGGCAGATGTATCAAACACGCGTGCGGGATTGGCGCAATGAATTGATCAATTTGCGCGGTCACGCAACCCCGATATCCGCGCGAAATCTACACAATGATATTCCTGATGAGGTAGTAGAAACACTCCTATTGGTTAGCAAGAAAAACACCGACATCTTTCAACGGTTCTTCAAGTTGAAAGCCCGTTTGCTGGGGATGAAAAATCTGCGGCGGTATGACATCTATGCCCCTATATCCCAGTCAAACAAAGAGTTTGCTTTTGATAAGGCAATCGACCTGATCCTTGACTCATTCGGTCAATTCGATCCTGTTTTTTCGGATATGGCAGTGCAAGTTTTAGAGGAGCGGCATGTTGACAGTGAAGTAAGAAAAGGGAAACGATCTGGGGCATTTTGCGCCACAATAACACCCAATCTCACCCCCTGGGTACTGGTCAATTATCAGAGACGCTCAGAGGATGTCGCTACTTTAGCCCATGAATTAGGGCATGCAATACACTCATTATTAGCAAAAGACCATAGTATTTTCACCCAGCATGCCTGCCTGCCTTTGGCTGAGACCGCGTCAACCTTTGGCGAGATGATGCTTGTCGATCGATTAATGGAAGAAGAAAGCGACGAGAATGTCCGCCGCGACCTTTTATTCCGTCAGGTGGATGACTCTTATGCGACCATCATGCGGCAGTCATTTTTTGCATTATTCGAAAAGGAAGCGCATCAAATGACTTTTGATGGTGCGTCTGTCGATGATTTGTCGAATGCGTATTTCAAGAACCTCCAGGCGCAATTCGGAGATAATATCGATATAAGCGAAGAGTTTAAATGGGAGTGGGTATCTATCCCGCATATTTATCACGTTCCCTTTTATGTGTACGCATATGCTTTTGGCAAGCTTTTAGTGCTCTCCCTTTACAAGCAATATAAGGCGGAGGGTGATGCTTTCAAGCCAAAATATATCAACATCTTATCCACAGGCGGCGCACAAGCCCCCATCGATCTGCTATCCAATTCCGGGATAGATGTGACAAAACAATCCTTCTGGCAGGGCGGTTTTGATGTAATCGATAGCCTGGTGAATCAGCTAGAACGGCTCAATTAAGCGCGAATATTCACAAATTATACAGTTTCTATAGAAAGAGACGGTATTATTTATTGATAATTATCGATTGGCTATTCTTCCTCTGCCGCGCCATCGGATATTTCATGCGTATCAGGTGATTCTTTCTCTTTTCCTGAATAGTCCAGTTTCTGTACCCGATTGACTACCACCTTTGTGAAAAATTTTGTTTCACCCTCTTTTTCATATCGGCTGGTGCGCAGCTCGCCTTCCAGATAGACAAGCGTCCCTTTTTGGAGTATTTTCATGCATATTTCGCCCGTTTTTCCCCAGGATTCCACATTGAACCAATCGGTTCGTTTGTTTGTTTCCCCCTTCGCGTCCTTCCAATAACGATTAACGGCAACGGAAAAGATAGTAAACTTCGTGCCGTTTTTTGTTTCCTT
>Ga0180434_10001945_pt1 | contig 28568 bp, 20 predicted proteins | sample SS_ome_7_FD_132453 | JGI IMG/M metagenome (GOLD analysis project Ga0180434, IMG submission 132453) | Hypersaline lake sediment archaeal communities from the Salton Sea, California, USA - SS_1_D_2 metaG | ecosystem: Environmental > Aquatic > Non-marine Saline and Alkaline > Hypersaline >... | reverse complement strand
GTAACCAAGGATGGCTTGAGGAAGAATGGTTGGAAGAGTACTTCGGTCCCGGCCGTGATGCGGCAAGAAACGGTTATCGTCTGTTCGTCGAGGAGGCGATGGGAATAGAGTCCTATTATCCCGAAAACGAGATCGTCGCCCAAGCGCTGCTTGGAAGCGAGGGTTTCGTAAAACGTATTAAAGCCAGCATAAGGGAAGGGGAATGGGCGAAGGAGGTGGCTGGAAACAGGGTGCTCACAAGCATTGTCTCACTTGACGAGATCCATCGAGCCGTGTGCAACCATCTTGGGCTTGCTGGCCTTGAAGAGGGGGATTATCGCTTCAATGAAGAATACCGTTATGCGTGTTGGCTTCTTATTCATATGTCTCGGGAATACACGGCGGCGTCATTAAATGATATCGCCGGGAAACTAGGGGGGATCAAGGAGAACGCTGTTTCTCACCGCCATGGCGCGATGAGAAAACGGCTTAGTGAGAGCAGGGAGCTGCAGGCAAGGCTTGATATTGACGAGAAATGGATACTCGAGATTATATAAGGGTGATAGGTTTATTGGATAGGGCCTGACGATGCCAGGTAGATGTTCCATGTCCATGTCTCAGGCCTAAAGCCAGGCGCGTCCCCCAGGCCAGGCCTAAAGCCAGGCGCGTCCCCCAGGCTCCAGGGTTAGTTCCAGTACTTATACTCCGGCTTCAAGGTGAACAGCACCCAGCCGTAGCCGTAGCGGTGGACGACGTATCTCGGGTCCTCATATAACTTGTCCATCTCCCATATAAGCTCCCGGGTGACGAAGGGATAGCAGTCTAAGAACTTGTTCAATACCACGTATTCAGCCCCATAGGTGTTGCCGTCGTACTGGTAGATGTCCTCCCGTTGGGACAGGTGGGGCACTATGGGGTCCTGGGCGCACACCGAGGCATCGGGGGGGATGGTGGAGATGATGTCGTATCCCGTCTGCTCCATCTTGGGGTCCAGCTGGTAGAAGTGGGGGTTGGCCAGGGTCTTGGTGGAGCGGGCTATGGTGAAGGGGAACTGCAGCAGCACGATGATGACCACCAGGGCGAAGACCATCTTGCGGTAGTCTATCTCCTTTCCCCGCTTGGCCAGGTTGCGGTGCAGGCGGGGGAAGGCGTCCAGCAGGGCGAAGATGAAGATGGGGGCGAAGATGGCGTTGTAGTGCCTGAGTACCTCCCAGTGGGGGTAGTAGTTGGAGAGCAGCCGCTCCAGCAGGGGAGGTATGGCCACGATGGCGAAGGCCCCTATCACCGGCAGGAAGATGAAGGGCACCAGGATAAAGAAGAGCAGCTTTATCTTGTGATAGGGCCAGAACAGCAGCTTGGGGAGCATCCAGGGGTGGGCGACCATGTATTTCCCGGCGTCCACCCAGTTCTCCCCCATATGGGAGTAGTACTTGAAGTAGAAATAGCCGGTCCCGGCCGAAAGTGCCGGTTGGATGTGCTGAGCCACGGCGTAGAACCATCCCATGGAGATGATGCAGGTGCTCACTCCCACGAACCACTTCTTGTGGTAGATGATGACGAATAACCCCAGGAAGAAGACCAAAAGGGCCATGGTCTCCTTGATCATGAGCAGGAAAGGCAGGGTCAGCAGAAAACCTATCCAGTTGTCGTACTCGATGAAGAGGTAGGACAGGGCCAGGATGGGACCGGCGAAGGCCAGGGGGTGGAAGTCGAAGAAGATGAGCTCCATGGTCCCCCAGAAGAAGAGGTAGACGAAGGCCAGCCCCAGGGCCACGGAACGACTCTTCAGGTTGTGCAACACGGCGTAGTAGACGGGGATGGCCCCCAGGCCCACCACGATGGCCTGGACGATCAAGAGCATGCGGGCGTCGCTCCATATCCAGTAGGCTGGGGCCACTAAGAAGAGGATGGGGTGGAAGTGGTCCCCCAGAAGGGCGGGGACCATGCGCACGGTGTTGAATCCCAGCTCGCCCCTGGAGAGCTGCCATACGTGCTGGTCGAAGATGCCTAAGTCCCAGCCGTGGGAGGCGAAGTTCATATGCTTCAAAAGGGATATGGCGCAGTAGAGGGCGATGAAGAAGAAGACCAGGACGAAGATGCCGTAGCGGCCCATCCAGGAGGTGAAGCGCGGGTACCTCTCCCGGAAAGTGACGAACCTTCTCCAGATCCTGTTGATGAGTTTCATCTTCTACCTGACCTTACTTTTCGTCGCTTTATAGACCCTTTCCTGCGAGAAGTTGTTCCGGCCCGGTTCGCGTATTACCTGCCGATTTTTACAAAAGGGAGGGTTTTAGTCAACTCAAGCCTGGGGGACGCGCCTGGCTTTAGGCCTGGCACCTCTCGGGCCTGAAGCCAGGCGCGTCCCCCAGGCTTGGCCTCAGGTGAGGCGGCTGTATTCGGCCAGGAGCTGGGAACGCATGCGCTTGTGGTCGAAGTCCTCGGATACCTTATCGTGGGCCTTCCGGGTGTAGGATTCCCTGGCCTCGGGCTCCTCCAGGAGGAAGGAGACGGCGTCGGCCAGCTCGCCGGGATCTCTGTCCTTCACCAGGATGCCGTCTATACCGTCCGTGATGATGTCCCTGGGGCCGCGTACCCTGCAGGCCACCACCGGGGTGCCGGAGGCCATGGCCTCGATGATGGTCACCCCGAAGCCCTCCCGGGTGGAGGGGAGGGTATAGGCTGAGAAGATGCGGTAGAAGCGCTCGGGGTCGAAGCGGTAGCCGGTGAAGATTAGGCGGTCCTCGAAGCCCAGGTTCGATGCCATCTTCTGCAGGCGCAGGGGCTCCTTGGGTTCCATGGAGAAGTCCCCCACGAAGACGATGTACAGGTCGGGGTATGCATCGATGAGGCGGTCGGCGGCTGATACCAGGATGTCTAAGTTCCTCTCCTTCTTTATCTCGCCGATGTAACCCAGGACGGTGGCGTCCCCGGGTATCCCCAGCTCCTCTTTCAGGCCGGGTTCCTCCCCGGGATGGAAGCGGTCTGAGTCCACGCCGTTGTAGACGAGCTTGGCCTCCCCGGGCCCCACCAGGCCCTTGTTCACGGCCAGGGCCAGGTCCTCGGAGTTGACGAAGATGATGGAGTGGCAGCGCTTGGCGGCATAGCGCTCGGCTGAGAGCACCAGCCATCTCTTCAGGGCGGGGGAGCGGTAGGAGAAATAAAAGCCGTTGCAGGTGTGCAGCACGGCGGGGACCTCCAGCTTCCAGGCGGCGGTACGGCCCAGCACTCCGTCCTTGGGGTTATGGGTATGCACCAGGTCGTAATTCCCCTCCCGAATGATGGCTTTGAGCCGGCGGTAGGCCTTGAGGTCGCGCAAGGGGGTGATGCTTCTGGTGATGGGCACGTCGTGGACGGTTAGGCCGGCCTCCTCCAGCTTGTCGGCGAAGGAGGTGATGTGACAGGCCACGTGGACCTCGTTGCCACGCTCCACCAGCTTACTGAAGAAGGGGAGCATGTAGGGGGAGGCGGCGAAGCGGTCCAGGTTGCATATCTCCAGGATCTTTAACTTTCTAGGCATGGGTTAATAATGCACCATATCGGTGTCTGACACCAAACTGAGAATAATTCTCCATATCGGTGCCAGGCACCCAAAACGAGAATAATTCTCCCTTCCGGTATCAGAGAGAGTCGCTCAACCTCTCGGCCGCCGACCTCATGTACTCAAGCAGCTCATCCTTGTGCTCAGTACCCTTCTGCCTTTTAATATCGGGCACCGGCAGCTGCGCAAGTGGCTCGCCGGCGTTTCTCAATAGCAATACGACCTCGGGGGTCGATTCTCGCATCCGCTCTGCTGCAAGAAACTCGTTATCGTATTCCTCGGGGTGTTCTTTTATATCTTTGAGGATGAGGTAATATGCCCGGTAGATATCGGCCCATACGAGGAATACCGGCCATTCTTCCTCTATCGCGTGGGACTGCGCGAATTTTTCACGGTCGAGCCAGTAGTTGGCGTCCCTCTTGTTCTTGTGCTTGTTGACCATTCCCGCTTTAACCAACTTCTCTAGCTCCCTGTACACTCCTGCCTGGTCGTACTTTATTAGCCTCGCGATCTCGTTCGAGTTTCCCGGCTGCCCCGCGAAAAGAAACGTTAGTATCTCCGCCCTCGAGCTTGCCCCATAGAGCATCCTCATACGGATAATCATGTTGGCGGGATTCTCCAGGTCCGGCCTTCCCGAATGCTCGCGTATCCTCGGCTCACCTCGCAGCAGGCCCCACTTGAGGAAGGCCTTCTCCCTTCCCTTACCTTTGACGGGCTTAAGGCCAACCTCTGACGGGAAAAGGTACTCCTCTTCGGCCCCGGCGATGCTTCCTTGAGCGGCTTTTTTCACACCCGGCAGCAGGTTGCTGCCGGTTCTCTCCGAGACAAATTCCACTGCTGCCCCCAATACCCTCTGCGCTTCGGGGCCGTACTCCCTGGCTATCCTGGTCAACCTGGAAGGCCTCAGCAGCTCATGGTTGATTACGAGCCAGTCCAAGGCCTCGTCGAACAGCCGGATGTCGCTCCTACCCAGTGTGCAGGTCGCCACTAAAAGCGCCTCGGGATCCACTACACACTTGCGGCAAGCCTCCTCGGTTACGTAGGCGCCCAGTGCCGCCCACTGGCTCCACATCGTTTTCTCGATGATCTCAACCGATTCGCTCAGCGATCTCTCCATGACCTATCGCCTCCAGCGCTTCTCTGACGTCCGCGTTTGAATACCCGAGTTCCAGGCACCACTCGGCCGCAGCCGTGATCTCTTTCTCGGTGGCCCCCATCTCTGTTATGTCACCGGCATCGGGTCCTTCCCTCGATATCGCGGCCTTTAATTTGAGATGGACCTGGTCGTAGCGGGAGATAAGGCGCACAGTGAGTTTCTCTCCGTATTGCCTCACTTTGGCCCGCTCGATTATTCCCTCCGGCAGGCCGTCGTCCAGAAGAGTCCTAGCCTGGAAACTGAGCCAGTGCCTGGTAATCCCGTAAACAGTGGCCACCCTTCCGATAGCATCTTTGACCGGCTTTCTGACGAGAGGTTTCTTAAGGACATAAGCGCCATCCTCCATGACTACCAACGCCATACTGTCGATGTCCCGAGTTCTTCTATCGATCAGTCCCTGCAGGATAAGCGCCATCCCGCCGCAGACCATTATGTCTAGCGATTCTGCGGATTCGCTTTCGAGTATAGCTCCGAGCGCTTCCAGATACTTCTCCGCCTCTTTACCGTTCAAAGCTTTGCCTCCATAACTTTAATGATATATTATCATTATAATAATGATTATTTATCATTAAGTCAATGATATGCGGATTTCTTTTCCCAGATACCAGGATGTTTGAGAATAATGCAACATATCGGTGTCAGACACCAAAACGGTGCAAAATGCACCATATCGGTGTCAGACACCAAAACGGTGCAAAATGCAACATATCGGTGTCAGACACCAAAACGGTGCAAAATGCACCATATCGGCACCATTTCGGTGTCAGACACCCAAACTGTGCAAACGGTGCCCGCTGAGAGCACTCCCGCGTATCAATCCGAGTATCCCCCGATGGATTCGATGCCCGCGCCGCGGTCGTTCCAATACATGGCGCGCTCAACAATAATCCTCTTGCCGGGCGCGAGGCAGGTGACCCTTACCGACGCTCGTGAGGAGGGAAGCGTTTCGGCCATGTTGAAGGTCAGGCGTGACAGCGCGGGGACGTCCATCACGAAGCTGGACTGGCCCGCGCCGTTCGCCTCGAGGTAGGATACCTCGATACTCACCTGAGTGTCGTTGGGATTCTGCACCAGGGTGTAGGTCTCCCGCCCATCGGATGTCTGGCCATCGGGCATGTAGTAAAAGGTATAGGGAGAGGCGGTTCCGATGGAAGCGTGGCAGGCCTCACCGAGGGAAGTGCCCTCGCCCCAGTACATCGCACGCTCCGCGACGATGGGGGCGTCCGCCTGCACCATGGTGGAGACGTCGGTGTTCGAGATATCGGGGACATCGTTCAAGTTGATGGTCCACCTGGATTGGGGAGGCATGGTGAAGGGGGGCTGCGCCTTCGGGCCCGTGGGCGTCATATAGGTGATGGTCACGTCCGCCGCGGTGTTGCCGGGGTTCTGCAGCAGCACGAAGGTGGTGAATCCCCAGGCAGTTGTCCCCTCCGCCAGGTAGAAGGTCTGGGCCGGGTAGGCGGCCCCGATGGAGCAGTGACCCTCCCTGCGGTTGTTGCGGTACATGGAGCGCTCGGCTATCACGGGGACGTCGGAGGTCACCATTACCGATGCGTCGGCGGCGCCGATGTCTTCGATCATGCTGAAGTTCATGCGGGAGTGGGCAGGCACGGTTCTCTCTACCTCCAGGGCACCTGCGCCCTGGGTCATGTAGGTGAGGGTCACCTGGGCATCGCCGTCGCCCGGATTCTGCACCAGCACCCAGGATTCGAAGCCCCAATCGGACGAGCCCTCGGGCAGGTACCAGGTGTTCTGCGGCGCGGTGACCCCCACCGAGTTGTGGCCCTCGGGTGAGGGGGCGCCGGGTCCCGTCCAGTGCATGGTGCGGTCCACCGCGATGGTCTTGCCCTCGAGGCATTCGACCTTGGTCGAGAAGTCCGCCTCCCCCAGCGCCGCCGCCGGGTTCACCGTGACCTGGCTCAGGGGAGGGAGGTTTACCGTCTGTTCCTGCTCGGTGGCATCCGAAAGCATATAAGTGAGGCGGGCGTTGAGGCTCTCGGTGCCGGGATTCTCGATGGAGATGTAGGTGGAGAAACTCCAGGCGGTGGAGCCCTCCGCCAGGTACCATACCGGGTGCTGGCCGTGGGCGAAAGCCGCGAGCACCTCGTGGCCGGAAGTTACGTTCTCGATGTAATAAGGGTCGGCGATAGGCTTGGACACGCCGTTATCGGTGATGGATGAGATGACTTCGCCCGCATCAGGTTTTACATCGACGGCCGCCGTGTGGCCGTAGGTAACCGTCTGGGTGGACGGGTCCACCGTACCGCCACCGCCCGGGGCGGCGGCGTTCACCGTGAAGGTATCCGGCGCGAAGGTGACTACCACGTCGTGGTCCGTGGTCACCTGCGTTATGACGTACGGGTTGGATATGGTCTGGAATTCATCGTTATCGCTGATTGTGGCGATATGGTACCCGGTCTCCGGTTGGATATTTATCGCGGCCGTGCCTTCATATGACACTGTCTGGGTGGGCGGATCGACCGTCCCGTGCCCGCCCGAGACGGAGGCGTCGACGGTAAAGGTATCCGGCGCGAAGTTGACGACGACGGAGTGATGCTGCGTGACGTGGTCGATAACGTATGGATTGGTTATAGGCATGGAGACGTTGTTGTCGATGATATCGTCAATGTGGTAATCGGCATCCGGCGTGATGGTTATCGAAGCCGGGTCGTCGTAGGCGACTATCTGGATATCGGGACTCACCGTGCCGTGGCCTCCCACCACCGAGGCGGCGACCATATAGTCGGTTTCATAGAAGGTGACAACGACGTCGTGACCTTCCATCACGTTGTTTATCACGTACGGGCTGGACAGCGGCTTTGAGACGCCGTTATCGGTGATGGTCGCGATCTGGTAGCCGGTATCCGGGTTGATGGTTATCGATGCCGTGCCCCCGTAGCCGACCGTCTGGGTGGGCGGGTCGACCGTCCCATGCCCCCCCGAGACGGAGGCGTCGACGGTGAATGTATCCTGCGCGAAGACGACCACCACGCTGTGGTCGCGGTCAACGCCGTGTATATAGTAGGGATCGGTTACGGGCATGGACGCGCCGTTGTCCGTGATGGATTGGGTGTAATAGCCGGGGTCCGGGTCTAAATCGATGGTGGCGGTATGGCCGTAGTGAACCTGTTGGCTTGCTGGGCTTACCGTGCCGCCACCCCCGGGTGCCGATGCCCCTACCGTGAATACGTCCTTCCTGAAAGTGACTTTTATGTCGTGGTCGTGATAGATGAAATGTATCTTGTAGGGACTGGTGGGCTCGACGAACTTACCGTTGTCGGATATGGTGGCAATGCGGTATCCGGGGTCTGGATTTATATACACGGTGGCGGTTTCGAGGATCCAGTATTTCTTGTATTCCGGCTCGACGGTGCCTCCGGGACCGATGACCGATGCCCTGACAACGGGCCTGATTATAGAGGCGCCTGTAACTCCTGCCGCATGGCCCGATCCCACGGCGGCATGTTTAACAGCCGCATTACCTGCCATCGCCTGGGCCGAGGCCAAGGCCAGAAACACCAATGCCACCAGCAAGCATGACGCAAGAGTTACCAACGTTCCGCGATCCCGAAACCTCGCAATCCTCCAGAAGCTCATCGATCTCTCCCTTCCCGATACTTAACTATCCTCTTATATCGTTCATGTTCGGCCCAGGAGATACAAGACTTTATCTTCCGGGCGGCTATTTATACAAAAACATCCGCGAGTGCCCTCCTGTAAATGCACCATATCGGTGTCAGACACCTAAACGGTGTAAGCCCAGGGGACGCGCCTGGCTTTAGGCCTGAGGTAGGCGAGGGGATCAGCCCCTAACTTATATCTGAGGAGGGGGAGTGGGGATATCCACCGGCCCTCGTTCGCCTAAGGGCCTCCAGGCTGGGCCAAGCCTTTCCACAGCCGCTCCGGCTTTCAAGGGTTGGATTGAGTGCCCCCGGCGGGATTCGAACCCGCGACCTCCTCCCACGCCACGGGGGTGCTCTTTCCCCTGAGCTACGGAGGCTCCCCACTCCATGCTTCGGGTTTCCCCGAAACATGTATATCTTATATTTTTTATATGACATTTAATGTATTCGATGTGTTAAAATGAAGCAGTAACGCCACGGGAGAGACGGGAAACCGTCTCTTTCCCTTTATATGGACAAGTTGAGGGGTCAGGCCCGGCCTGGTGCCTGAGGCACAAGGCCGGGCCTGACCCCCTTGTTGATTACCAGGGCTGGAGCTTCTCTCTTTTTATGGGGTTCACGAAGACGGCGTCGACCGGGCAGGCGAGCTCGCAGTTGAAGCAGGTCATGCAGTCGTCTTTGTACCTGACCTCCGCTTTCTTTTTCTCCCGGTCCATGTGGATGACGTCCATGGGGCAGGCCAGGTCACAATCGCCGCAGCCGGTGCATAGCTCCTCGTCGATGCGTTCGATCATTATGGCTGACCTCCCTGCGTAAAACCTTCAGCCATCTCGAGGTCGCCGGGCTTGAAGCGGTATCTCTCCCAGGGCAGCTCCTCCAGCCTGAAGCCGTCCTCCAGCTCCTGGTTGAGAACGATCCACTTCAGCCAGCGGGGGTCCGCGTCCGGGAAGTCCTCGCGGCAGTGGTCGGCGCGGGTCTCCTCTCTTAAGAGGGAGGACTGCAGGTAAAGCCCGGTGGTCAGCAGCAGGTTCTCCGTCTCCTTGTACTTGATGAAGCCATGCATGTCGGGGATGTTCGCCCGGGGCATCATCTCCTCGCCTATCTCGGCGAGCTTCCGCTGCGCCTGCATGAGGCTGTCCTCACTCTTGAGGATGGATACGTCGTAGGAGAATATGCATTCAATGAGCGCTTGCGTTAACTCCTCGAGGGAGATGTCCCCGGCATCGGCATCCACACCGCGGTTGTACAGCCTCCGTTTCAACCCTTCCACCAGGTCGGGATGGGGCTTGACGTCGCCTGTGCCCTGGAGGTACTCGGCCGAGGACCTTCCCGCGGTTGCCCCCGACCATATACTCCTTCCCGAGGACCAGCCGTTGAAGAGCCCCGGTCCCATGGACTGGGCGATGCCGCAAGCGAACAATCCCTCGACGCGGCTCATGCAGTCGATGCCGGTCATTATCCCGCCTCGCAGGGTCTGTATGGCGGGGTTCCAGAGCACCTTGGACTCCAGGGGGACGATGCCCATCTCCCGCAGCCGAGCGATGTTCACGGGCATCCATCCGCCCATGTTCATATACAAGGCCTCCTCGATGTTGAACCCCGGATATTTCCTGGATATGGGGGTGAAGTCCAGGTAGAAAGGAGGACCGTTCCCTTTCTTCTTCTCTTGGGCCATGGCCTGGACGATCTTTCCCACCTCGGCGCCGCTGCCCTCGGGATAATACTTAGGCAGGAAGTCCTCCCCTTTGTCGTTGACGAACACGGCCCCGAACAGCCCGGCGGGCCCGGTCCCCTCGAAGTTGTAGCGCAGGGGGGCGGTGTTGCAGCAGAGCATCTCCATGTTGTTGAGGTCCACCCCGGCCCGGTAGGCCATGGCGAAGCTGTCCCCGGTGGTGGCCTCCACGCAGGCGTAGTTGCCGCGGAAGCCGCAGTCGGCCGCCGCCATTATTACCGCCCTGGATTCGAAGACATAGAAATCCCCACTGCGGCGGTGGCACCCCACCGCCCCCACCGCCCGTCCGTCCTGGACCACGAGGTCGTTTACGAAGACCTTGTCCATAAAGTGCACTCCCAACCCGGCCGCTGCCTTGCGCAGGGCCAGGGTCAGCCCCTTTCCGCCTACCAATCCCTGGTAAGAGGGGAGAACGGTCATCTTGCAGGGCCCCAGGCCCCGCGAGGGCAACCTCAGGAGTTTCTCCCCGTCGAGGCCGCCTGAGTATTCCACCCCCATGTCCTCAAGGTCCCTCATCCTCTCGGCGGACTGGAGGAAATAGGATTCAACCATGTCCTGGTTGCACAGGCCCATCTGTCCCTGAAAGACGGCCCTCGTCCATTCGTACAGGTCGTCCCCCATCTCAGGTACGAAGTAAACGGTGGCGCCCGCGGCCATGGAGGACTTGCCGGACCTGCCCACCGCCCCCTTGTCCACGATAAGCACGTCTCCCGCGCCCTTCTCTTTGGCCTTGATGGCGGCGAAGAGCCCGCCGAAACCGCCGCCGATGATCAACACATCCGTCTCTATGTGCTCCACCCCAGAACCGCCTTTATCACTCATATCAAGGCCTCACTCGCTCCCAGGGATTCCCTTTCCTCCAGCTCTCTCCCGCGCGCCCCTTCCACATCGGCCGGGTAGTATCTCGATCCGAGGTAGGTTATAACGGCGGCTATCAATCCCGCGGGAAGCACTATCAGAAGGGCGTTTCTCAGCCCCGCGGCCCCTCCTCCCAGGGCATCAGATATCTTCCCGGCCAGGAAGGGGCCCAGGGCGGCAAAGAAGCCGAAGGCGATCAGGCCCGAGACGCCGGTGGCCGAGCCGCGCAGCCGGGTTATCACGACATCGACGAAGACGCTCATGATGGCCGGTATCCCCGCCACGGCCAGGATGCCGTAGAGGAGGCCGACCACTATGACCAGACCTATCGAGACGTTGACCACCAGGAGCATCACGGCCAGGGCAAGCGTTGCCGTGACCATGGATGCCGCCGCCAGCAGCATGCGCCCACGCCTGTCGCGGCTCTGCCAGCGGTCGGCCAGGGACCCTCCCAGCGGCGCCCCCACGATGGCCATGAGCAGCACCACGCTGGCTATGGCCCCGGCCTTCTCCTCCGTATAGCCGTAGGTCCTGATGAGGAGGGTCGGCAGCCATACGATGATGGACATGAGTACCAGCATCCAGAAGCCGAAGCCCACCGTGGCGTAGACGAAGCTCTTTATCTTGAAGAAACCGAGCAGCTCCCGCAGGTATGCGCGGCTCAAGGCCCTCTCTCCCTCCCGCCTGACCGTGGCGTAGTCGTAGAGGAAGAAGCAGGTTATACCCAGTATGATGCCCGGGATGGCGAAGAAGAGGTAGGGGGTCCGCCAGCTGTCGCTCCTGGTGGCGATCAACCCTCCCAACACCGCACCCAGGGCACCTCCGAGGGGTATCCCGATGTTGAATATCCCCAGCATCTTGGACCTCTTCTCCGAGGAGAACACGGCGGAGATCCAGGCCAGGCCCCCCGCCACGAAACCGGCCTCTCCTATTCCCACCAGCACCAGGCTGCACGCCACCTGGGCGTAACCGCGGCCCAGGCCTACGCTGAAGGTGCCGATGCTCCAGATGACGGCCATGAGGCCGACGGCCTTCCTCCTGCTCCATCTGTCCACGATTATGGCGCTGGGCAGCATGAAGATGCCCACGCCGAGGAGGAAGAAGGACTGTAGGGAGCCGCCCTGGGCGTCGCTCAAGGCCAGGTTCAGCTTCATCCTCTCCAGGACTATGGAGAGCAGGGAGCGGTCCATGTAGTTGACCATGTACAGGAGGGTCAGGACCAGGAGTATGGCAAGCGCCATCCTCCCTCCCAGTTCGAAGCCCTTTGTATGAAGGTGGTCGGAGATGTAGGCATCGTCGTCGATTCCGGTCACGGTTGCCCCCTTCGCTCCGTGGCCTCAAGCCTGACGAATTTACTCAGGCCTAAAGCCAGGCGCGTCCCCCAGGCCTGACTGATTTACGATCGGCGGCGGGAAGACAATATATTAAGCAGGTTGCTTAGATATCCCGGTATATACTTGGTGAGATAAACGCCCCAGTTGCCGGGCGGTTTGCGGTAGTCCGGCACCTCGTGCAGAGTCATGGCCCCGCTGTCGCAGGCGATGGTGCACAGGCCGCAGCCTATGCAGCGGGCCTCATCGTAGACCAGGCGCTTGCTATCGCCCTCTTCCACCAGCCAGAGGGCCTTCATGGGGCATATCTCAACGCACTTCTCGCAGTGGGTACAGGACTGATGGTCGATGCGGGGCATGAAGTGGGGCTTGGCTATGAAGCCCGGGGTGTTGAACTCGGATATGGTGCGCAGGGCGGCACAGCAGCAGCCGCAGCAGGAGCAGAGGGCGCTGGTGTGCTTGCCGCTCTCCTCGTTGACCATCCAGGTGACCAGCCCATCCTTCTCGGCGGCAGCCTTGATCTCCAACACCTCCTGCTTGGTGGTCTGGCGCATCAGGCCTCGCTTGACCATGTGTGGGGCCCAGTCGCCCACCACGGTGCAGGTCTCCAGCATCTTGCCGCAGCCCTCGTCGTTGAGGTCCTTGATGAGGCGGCACTGGCACAGGCCCACCGCAAAGTGGTCATACCTGTCCAGGATGGCCTCCAGCCTGTCCGAGGGATATGCCTGGGGCTGGGCCTGGACGGCCTCTCCCACCGGCAGGTAGCGCACCGGGTTGACCGGCTTCTTGAGATATTCCACGCTGAACCCCGTCTCGAAGAGGGCCTCGAAGAGCTGGGCGAAGCGGGTATGCCAGGGGGTCAGGGTATGGGTGGAGGTGCGCATCATGGTCATCTCGAAGGTGCCCGGCACCAGGGGCAGGATGGTATAGCGCTCCTTTCCCTCCTTGCCGAAGTAGAAGATGACGTGGAGGTCGCTTGCCAACCTGTCCAGGATAGGCTTTACCTCATGTAGGGGACGTGCGGTGGCTGAGGCCAGAGAGGCGGCGGTACGGGGGCGGTAGGGCTTGAGGTGCCGGACGATGTCCGCCTCGTCCTCTGAGAACATGTGCTGGATAAGGGCCACCAGCTCGTCGCAGACGGGCGGGCCCAGGATGAAAGGGCTGGAATAGTTCTTCGCCACCGCCAAGTGGGCTAGAGATACACCGGGATAGTCGCCTGTATTTCGCATGGGTTTATTATAAGGGGAAGTTAACCTGATTGCTTCGTCGCTTGGAGATGGCAATCTTCGAGATGGCAATCTTCAGGCCTGAAGCCAGGCGTGTCCCCCAGGCCTCAGGCCTAAAGCCAGGCGTGTCCCCTAGGCCTTACCCAGGCCTGTCGGGCATCTGGCGCTTGAAGGCGTTGGCCGCCACCATGTTCCGTACCCTCTTTATAAAGGCGGAGTCGAAGCCGGCCTTCTTCAGGGCCTTGTTGTCATACTCCAGGTCGAACATGTGGTAGAGGAGTTTGTCCACCTCCTCGTAGGTGAGGCCCAGTTCCCCCTCGTCCGTCTGTCCCGCCCATAGGTCGGCGGAGGGGGGCTTGTCTATTATCTTCTGGGGCACGCCCAGGGGGGCGGCCAACTGGCGCACCTGGGTCTTGTACAGGCTGCCAAGGGGGGTGAAGGCACAGGCCATGTCCCCCCACAGGGTGGTGTAGCCCAGCAGGGCCTCGGTGCGGTTCCCGGTGCCCAGCACCAGGGCGTCCTGCACCTCGGAGCGGTCGTAGAGGATGGCCATGCGCATACGGGCCATGAAGTTGCCCTTGCGCACTTTGCTCGCGTCGGGAAAGCTCCGGAAATAGGCGTCCACCATGGGGGTGATGTCGACGGTGCCGTGCTCGATGCCCAGCTCTCCCGCCACCAGGACGGCGTCCTTGGTGCTCTCGGCGCTGGAGGTTGTGTAGGGCATGATGTAGCCCACCAGGTTCTCCCTGCCCAGGGCACGTACGCCCAGGTAGGCCGAGGTGGTGGAGTCCAGGCCCCCGGAGAGGCCTATTACCAGGCGGTGCCGGCCCGAGGCTGCGGTACGTTTGCGGATGAAGTCGAGAAGTTGGGGTAGAATCTCCTTGGGGTCTATGGTCGGCCCATCTAGCATAGTTGATCCTCCTTTATGGGCTTGATATCTCTTAAAAATAATAACATATGGGACGAACTTAAAAGCCCCCGCAGTATACGGGGGTTTTATTGCATGAGTCTTTACAGGCTAGGGTGAATACCCCACCACGTCGTGTCCGCCCTCCCAGATGGAGAAGTTGAAGTACATGGGCCTCTCCACTACGATGTTCGGGCCGGAGGTCACCCTGATGCCGGTGGAGAGCTGGTAGTCCGCTCCAGCGGAATCGTTGACCATGATGGTGCTGCGTGTCCTGGCGGGGACGGGAACGGTGACCGCGGGAAGGGCACCCGCCTCCTGGGTGTAGTAGGTGATCTCCACCATGGCCTCGGTGTCCCCGGGGTTCTGCAGGCATATCCACTGGTTGAAGCCCTCCCCGGTGTATCCCTCGGCCAGGAACCAGTTCCCCGCCGGTGCTGGTGAGCCGATGACGCAGTGGCCGCCCTGGGCCGTAAGGTCTACGAAGGAGTAGTCGAAGTACATGGGGCGCTCGGCCAGGAAGTCTTCCGCGCAGGTAAGGAGCACGGACACGTCCTTCTCCGTTCCCACCTCGGAGGGCACGTAGATGGTGCGGCGGTAGTTTGCGGGGACCTCGTAGGCGGCCTGTACCGGGTCCCCCTGGTCCGGACCCAACTGGTAGACGGCCTGGATGGTGATGGGGTCCGGGTTGGGATTCTGCAGTGTGAGCCACTCCTCGAAGTTGGAGCGGGTGGTGCCCTCGGCGAAGTAATAGGATTGCGAGAGGTTGGGGGTCCCCATCACGCAGTGGCCCCCGGTCCAGTTCCAGGTGTTTGTGCCCTGGTAGCTGAAATACATGGGACGCTCGGCCACGATGGGACGGGTGGAGGTGAGCTCCAGGGAGGTCTGGTAGTTGTCGCCAAGGATCTGGTTGGCCTTGAAGCTGGCGCGGGAGTGGGCGGCCACACTGAAGCCGGCTACCTCCTTGAGCCCCTCCTCCTGGGTCATGAAGCGGAAGGTGAGGTCTGCCTGGGCATCCCCGGGATTGAGCACGCAGATCCACTCCTCGAAGCCCGTCCCTGTGTAGCCCTCGGCGAAGTACCAGGTGCTGGAGGAATCGGTGGCTCCCACCGCGTCGTGCCCGCCGGACCAGGCTCCTCCGTAGAGGAAGTACATGGGTCGCTCGACCACGATGGATTCGAGCGAGGTGACCCTGGCCGAGACATCGCGGTCGGGGCCCACGGCGGCGTTGACGTTCACCGTGGTACGGGACTTGGCCGGGATATCCACCGGCTGGTCCTGGGTACTGCCGTCCGGGAACATGTAGGTTATGGTGGCCGAGACGGCGATGTCATTGGCGTTGCCTATGCACAGGTACTCCTGGAAGCCTGTCCCGGTGTAGCCCTCGGCGAAGTAATAGGTGCCTAAAACGGTGAAATCCACCTGGTTAGAGCCGCCGTTGGGCTGGGATACCCGCACCGGCCCGTCGGTGGCGCCGGGGGGTACCAGTACCTCTATGGCGGTATCGCTCCAGGACAGGTAATCCTGCACCTCGATACCGTTGAAGGTCACCCGGCCGCTGCCCCGGCTATCCAAGAATCGTGGCCATCTATCCTGACCCTCTGGCCGCGAGGTGCCGCTCGGGGGACGAGTTGGTCGATGGAGGGAGCTATAGGTGTCGTCCAGACTTGTCCCCCGTTGGCATTACTGGTAACGGCGAGAAGCTCGCTGTTATAGCTGGTGATCAACAAGCCCATGTTGTTGTTGGTCCCGTCCAGGCCGTAGTTAGATATACCGCTGAAGCCGCTTCCCGACCTCTGGTAAATACGGCAGCCCTGGGTAACGTTCCCTGCGGCAAGATACAGGTCCTCGCCCCTGGGAAGCGGGTAGAAGAAGAGGTTGTTTACGTTGTCTATGCCTGAGTCCACGACCAGGCTCCAGCTGCTTCCGTCATAGGCGTAGAGCCTGCCGCCCGTGGGAGTGAAGAAATCCAAGTCGGAGGTTCCCATGTACAGCTTTCCCTCCAGGACCGAATAGGCGGTCGTGCCCAGCAGCTGGCTGGAATCCCAGCAGCCCGGGTCCCCCGCCTTCCCGATCGATTCGAAGCTCGAGCCGTCATAGGTCCAGACCTCTATGCCGTCGGTGAAGTTGATGGCGGGGAGAACCAGCTTATCCTCTAACATGCAGCAGAAAACGATGCCGTAGTTGTTAGGATTTCCCAGACCGGCCTGATATGGGGCGCCCGGGCCCGCGAGCATGGTCCAATCAGTCCCGTCGTATTCGTAGAGTAGGAAGGGCTGGTTGGCCGAGCTCCTGTTCACGGCGACCAGGAGCTTTCCGTCTATAACATCGAGGGGTATGGCGGTATCGCTGGAGCCGCCGAGGCCGAAACCGTTTGCGGTGGCATCGTCCCTGACCGGGTTTCCTGTGCCGTCCCAAACGAAGACTTCGCCGCCGTCGGTCCCGTTCGCCGTGCCTATGTAGAGCATGTCGTTATAGACCGTGGTGGGCTGGGTGCCCTTGATATTGGGGTTGTTGAAGCTGTCCGGCCCCACCTGGGCGAAGGTGCTCCCGTTATAGGTGTACATGGATATAGGCCCGGGCGGTTGCATTATTCCCGTGATGGGCGTCGAGAAGATGGTCTGCAACCCCTTGTAGACGACTCCGGGACCCATCTCGATATTATTCGCATTGGTCACGCCGTTTTCCGCTATCTTGGTCCAGGTGGCCGCGCCGGCCGGCGCCGCATAGAGCGATACCAGGGAGAGGGCCAGGATTAAACACCCCAGGAACACGATGACGCGCCTGGGCGATAAACCTGAGATGATACAAAACACTTTCTTTTCCCCCTCCATCGATATCCTGTAAATGCGTGGGTAAATACCCCTTTTACCTTTGCCATAAAATGTTTTTCATTTATTCTTCGTTAACTAGTGAAAAAGACAGTATCCACCGATTGGGGGATTTACGGAAACCTAATAGGCGGGGGAGGGTATACATTCACGCTTACCAGGTGTAATAGCCGATAGAAGCGTACATTCTTTTATGGTTTAATATGATAGATACCCGTCAAGGTCTATGGGGGTCAACGTCGATATGTCTGAAAGTGAATATCATGGCGTTGATTTGATCGTCTAGAGTCATGTAGGGGGAGAACATGGAACTCAGGGAACTCATAGAGAGCAGAGAGGCCGTGGTGGGCATCATCGGCCTGGGGTACGTTGGTTTGCCTCTGGCCATGGCCGCCGCCGACGCCGGCTTCGAGGTGGTGGGCCTGGAGAAGGACGAGGACAAGCGGGAGAAGTTAGAGCGGGGGGAGCCCATCTACGAGGGGTTGGATGAGGCCAGGCTGAAGGAGCTCATCTCCGAGGGCCGTTTCAAGGTCACAGGAGAGCTGAAGGATATCTATCCCTGCCAGGTGATATGCGTGTGCGTGCCCACCCCCTTGTCCAGGACGCGGGAGCCCGACCTGCGCTTCGTACGCGAGGCCTCGGAGCAGATAGCGGTGGCGCTGGAGGGGGGAGAATGCCCCAAGCTCATAATACTGGAGTCCACCACTTATCCAGGTACTACCCGGGAGGTAGTCCTGCCCAAGCTGGGGCTGCTGGAGGCCGGGATCTGTGATGAGTTCCACCTGGCCTACTCACCGGAGAGGGTGGATCCGGGCAACGCGACCTGGACCATCGAGAACACCCCCAAGCTCTTGGGCGGTATGAATCCCTGCTGTTCCGAGCTGGCCCAGGCTTTTTACGGGAGCTTCGTGGAGGAAACGGTGGCGGTGAGCTCCCCCGAGACGGCGGAGATGGCCAAGCTGCTGGAGAACATCTTCCGCGGGGTGAACATCGCCCTGGTCAATGAGCTGTGGATGCTCTGCGACCGCATGGGGCTGGACGTGTGGGAGGTCATCGGGGCCGCGGCCACCAAGCCCTTCGGCTTCATGCCCTTCTGGCCCGGGCCGGGGCTGGGGGGCCACTGCATCCCCGTGGACCCCTTCTACCTGGCCTGGAAGGCGCGGGAGTTCGATTTCCAGACCGAGTTCATCGAACTGGCGGGAAAGGTCAACATAAACATGCCGTATTTCGTGGCCGGGCTGGTGGCCCATGAGATGAACCAGGCGGGGAAGAGCCTCAAGGGTTCGCGGGTGATGATCGTGGGTGTGGCCTACAAGCCGGACGTGGCCGATACCCGGGAGACCCCGGCAGCCAGGTTGATGGAGCTGCTGGAGAAGGAGGAGGCGGAGGTTACCTACCACGATCCCTTCGTGCACGAGTTCGAGTTGAACGGGAGGACGCTGCGCAGCCTGGAGTTGAGCGAGGATGTCTTGAAGGGCTGCGACTGCGTGGTGATCATCACCGCCCACAGCGGGTTGGATTACGGGTTGATAGCCTCATGTGGGGTGCCGGTGGTGGATACCAGGAACGTGTTGGCCAGAGGCGAAAGACATAAGTGAAATTGCCTGCAAATAGGCGCATAATGGACTTGAGTAAGGGGTGATCGAGAACGGCAAGTAATGCAGGTGAATAGGTTCTGACCTATAGGATGAACTGGCGGCTGGCATGAAGGATAGAGGTCAGGCGGAGATATTAAAGGCGGCATTGATCGCCTTACTTGTTTTCTTCAGTATTTTCCTCACCATCTGGTTTCATTACATCAAACAGGAAGAGATCATATTTCCCAGCGTCTATTATCTACCCATAATACTGGCTTGCCTTTGGTGGGACCGCAGGGGAATATGGCTAGCCGCGTTCTTTTCAGTGCTGCTCATAGTATCGAGCCTGGTAAGCTCGACGGAAACGCCGGTATGGGAAATCGCAGTCCGCGCCTCCGCATTCATGCTCACGGCCGTCGTCGTGGCTGAGCTCAGCCTTAGAAGAAAGGAGCTTATCGGCACCCTGGAGCAGAAGGTGAGCAAGCGTACCGAGGAATTGAGAGCCCGTAACGAGGAACTGGACACCTTCGCCCATACAGTTTCCCATGACCTGATAGGACCCCTGGCTACCCTGGAAGGTTTCGCCGTTGTGGCCGGGGATGCCTTCATTGAAGGTGACGATTCCCTGGAGGAGGAGAGCCTCAATGCCGTACTCAAGCTCTCGCGGCGCTTGATCTATATCGTACAGACGCTGTTGGAATACGCCAGGGCTGGGAGGCCGCAGGGAGAGGTGGAAAGGGTAGACCCCGGTAAGATCATCAAGGATGTACTTGCGGACCTGGAAAAAGCTACCAAGCGGGAAGGCGTGGAGGTCCAGGTGGCGGAGAATCTCCCTGACGTCCTGTTGGATCCCTTGAAACTGGCTCAGGTCTTCTCCAATCTCATTGGCAATTCCGTCAAGCATGCTGGAGGAGAAAGCAACTTGAAGATCGAAATAGGGGCATACGGGCAAGACGAGATGGTCACCCTGTTTGTAAGAGATAACGGTCAGGGCATGGATGCAGGTAAGCTGGACACCATCTTCGAGCCCTTTGTGCGGTTGGATAGCAGGGAGACCTACGGCCTGGGCCTGGGCCTGGCTATCGTAAAGCGTGCGGTGGAGGCTTGGGGAGGAGCGCTCTGGCTTCAGTCCGCGCCCGGCGCGGGGACAACCTTCTTTTTCACCGCCCCGGCGGCGTACCCGGGCGGCGGAACGGAGAGGGAAAGGAAAGGGAACTATATATGAGAAGCACCCTCAGGGAGTATTTCCGCAGGGTCGTCAGGTCCATGATCCCCGGAAGATACTACCCCCGTCTGAAGCGGTTCTTCTTCAACACCCTGTATTACGGCGACCGCTGTGAATGCCCCTGCTAAGGCCGGAGGTTCCGCCGTTTCAAGCCCTTCGAGGGAGTGAAGGGCTCGGAGCCGCAGTGACCCAATTGTGACTGCGTGGTGATCATCACCGCCCACAGCGGGTTGGATTACGACTTGATAGCCGGCGCGGGAGTGCCGGTGGTGGATACCAGGAACGTGTTGAAGGACAGCTAGGTGCTTGGCTGATGGTTAGGTTCTCGGCTGCAGGATGAGGTAGAGGGTGTGGTTTTCTACGGAGAAGTCGTAGTAGCACTGCCTCCCGAAGTCCCTCTCACACAGGGCGAGCAGCCGCCCGGCCACCAGAGGAGCGATAAAGGCGTTCTCCACCACGAAGTGTATCTTTGTTCCCTCCAGGCTCATCTCGGAAAGCAGGCCTAGGCCGCGCAGGCTCAGATATTCCCGCAGTTCCAGGTCGCCTATGAGGTTCTTGTCCTTTAAGGGGCCCTCCAGTTTTTTGGTGAAGTTCTCCCTCTCGAATTCCACGAAGAGCTGGTTGATGCTGGGACCCAATTCCCTCTCCAGCTCCCTGATGATGGTATTGAGCCCGTGGGTGCCCATGAACACCACCCTCTCGCCTCCGTCCTTGTCCATTATTAGGCCCTTGCCCATGTCGAAGGAATACTGGTCGCTTACCTCAAGGGGCATGCCGCACTTCTTGCAGCAGGGGAAGTCCTTGTGTTTCTCAGTCTCCTCTGGAGTCAGCTCGTCGGCGATAAGGCGCTGGAAGGCCTCTTTGTCGGCCTGCTCGGGGGAGGGGGTGAACTGCACCAGGTAGCTGCCGTTATCACTTAGGATCTCATAGGTGAAGGGGACCTTGTCCGCCAGCTGCAGGATGCCGGAGATGACGGCCAGGCAGTTGGTGAGGTCGAAGGGATTATGGATGCGGACCCTGGTCCTCTTGCCCCGCTTGCGCTCGGTGATATCCACCTTACATACGCCGATGGCCCTGCCCACGGCGACCAGGATACGCTCGGTAAGGCGGTGCATCGGGGCGCTGAAAAGCATCCGGGACATGTGGGGACGGGAGTCGTAGAGGGACCCCAGGACCTTCACCAGGGCATTGGTGCCGGCCAGGTAGACGATGTGCTGCAGGGGGATACCCAGGGTCTCCTCCACTTTTAACATCAGTTCTGTGGTATAGGAGGCCTCGTAGATGAAGAGGTTGGCGACCCCGCTGGTGGTGTCAACGATGCAGCCGTCTCGCCAGGAATTGGTGAGGCTCAAGAGCCTGGGAACCCCACAACACTTGCAGTTCGCAGCCATCACAGCCCCCTCAAGTTACTGAACAGTCAGACTTGTAATGTATCGGAATTTTGATTGGTTAGCATAATAGTGTTTCAGGGAGCGGGAACAGGGGAGTGGGAACCGGGGTCCGGGAAGCTGGAAATGGAGCCTGAGAGACGGTGAGCGGCACCTGAGGGGCGGCCAGCGGAAAACGCACAATATCGGTGTCAGACACCCAAACGGTGCATTTTGCTCATATCGGTGGCAGGCACCCAAAGCAGGCACCCAAAGCAGGCACCCAAGGCGAGAATTATGACTCGGGAGAGAAGGTCAGGCGAAGGGTGTTTCCCTCGACTGTGTATTCGTGGGAGAATTTCATCTCGTGTTGATACTCACATAGGGCTAGCAGGCGCCCGGCGACCATGGGCGGTATGAAGACGTTGGCTATCGTGAAGCTGAACTCGTCGCCGTCCTCCTCCATGTCGGTGAGCATGCCCAGGCCGCGTAGGGCGAGGTATTCACGCAGCTCGTCCTCATCCCGCATCTCCTCGGCCAGCAGGGTCACGGCCAGCTTCCTCTTGAAGTTGTCCTTCTCCATCTTGATGAACAGGTCGTTGATGTCGTAGCCCAGCTCCCTCTCCATCTCCCTGATGATGGAGTTGAGGGAATAGAGTCCTATTAGTATGACCCTCTCCACGTTCAAACGCTCGGTGATGATGCCGCTGTCCATGTCGAACTGATATAGCTTTCCTATCTCCCGCGGTACCTTGCATTTGGGGCAGAGCGGCAGCTCCAACCCGTCCTGCTCGCTGGGCATGAGGTCAGCGGGGCTGAGACGGAGGCGGGCCTCATCTTCCTCACTCTCATCCCTGGGCTGTGGAGTGAGCCTCACCATATAGCAGTCCTCCTCCTGGGTCACTTCGTAGGCGATGTCGGTGCCGCCTTCGTAGAGGTTCCTGTACATCACCTGTATGGCGCCGGCGACTACGGCCAGGCAGTGCTCGAGGTGATAGGGGTCGCACATGCGCAAGATGCCGTACTTCTTTCTTTTATGTTTGAGGATCTCATTCCTGCCCACGCCGAGGGCTCTGCCGAAGTGAGGGAGGATCCTTTGGGTTATAGGGCTGAAGGGGGTGCTGAAGACCAATCTGCCCAGCAGGCGATGGACGGTGAACATATCCGTAATCACACGCTCCGAGGCGTTCTTTCCGGCATTATAGATGATGTTATCCAAGGGGATGCCGAGGACCTTCTCGACCTCGTCCACCAGGGCGTTGTGGAAGGATACCTCGTACATGCACAGGTTGGCCTCACCGCTGGCCTTGTCCACGATGCACCCGTCTCTCCAGACGTGGGTCTTAGAGACTATCTTGGGTACGCCGCATTGATCGCATACAGGATTCATCGGTGGTATCTTCGAACTCCCTCCCGCAGCTTGAGACGAAAGCAACCACTATATATATCGTGTTTTCTGTACGGGTGTCTTAATCCCTTTTATGGGGCCGTATCTTTGGTGCCGGAAGGAGAAAACGGGCTGGTTGCATAATAAGTTAACGATATGGATGGGGCGGATAAAGGGTACTATTTGTGACACGAAGTACGATATAGTCATGGCGCGATGTGCGAGATACGAAAGGGCTTTAAGGGGGGCTGAGAATGCTGGAAGCCATATTCGTTATAGCGGCCCTTGCGCAATACACCAACGGAAACGGGGAACCTACCTGGCTTATGCCCGTCGCAGCTCTTGTAATTATCGTCTTCTACGTATTGCATGCGTGGCTTCTCTATAGGATAGGCAGGAAACTGAACTACAAGGACAGTTGGTTTGCCTGGGTACCCATACTGAATCTCTACATGATGGTGGACATGTCTCATAGGGACACGCTCCTGTGGCTCATCCTCATCTTATTAACGAGTTGGTGCTGTGTAGGAGTGATTATGCTGGCCCTGGTGTGGATGGACATCGCGGCGAGATGCGATAAGGAAGATTGGCTGGGCATCTTATATATCATCCCTATAGTGGATCTCATTATTATGTATGTCCTGGGCAGCGGGCCTTCACGTTTCGGCGGAGGTGAATCCGGTCCCGGCGGATACCGTGGTCTCCCGCCCCCGCAGCGGGACCATCTGGGTTACCCAGTCTCGGGAGAGCCCTCCATTGAGGGCTATCCGCCTCAGCAACCGCCGCCCCAGGCTCCACAGCAGGGATATCCGCCCCAGCATCCTATACAATCCCCGCAACAACCGCCAAGGCCGCCGGGGGAGCAGCCACCGCGCAAGCCCGATAAATGGGTGTAATGCACCATCTGGGTGTCTGACACCGAAATGGTGCGTTTTTGGGATGGGGTCAAAGCTTCATTCTTCAATCAGGGGATGCGCTCGTAGCGGGGTGGCTCCATCTGGGCCTCCGGCTTCTTTTTCTTCTTCTCGCGCTCCCTCTCCACCTTGCGCAGGGCGCGCATCTGCTCCACGAACCACTTAAAGGAGGTGTTGGCCTGCACCGCCTCCCGCGCCTGCTTGGCCATGCGCTTGCGTTTTCTCTCGCCCATCTCCAGGGCCTTGTGGATGGCCTCCGCCGTCTCCGCCACGTCCAGGGGGTTTACCGGCAGCACCGTGCCCCGCATCTCGGAATAGGCTCCGGCCCCCGTCGAGAGGATGATCAATCCCTCCCTGCGGTTGAGAACCGCGCCCTCTTTGGAGACCAGGTTCATGCCGTCGATGACCGGGTTGACCAGCAGGGCGTCGTATTCCATCAGTCCGGCCACCGAGCGGGGGTAGTTGTCCTCTATGTCCAGTTGGATGGGGTCCCACTTATCGGTGCCGAACTCACCGTTGATGGAACGTGAGGCCTTCTCTATCTCTCGCCTCAGGTCACGGTATTCCTTCAGGCTCTCGCGGGAGGGGTAGAGGAGCATGGCGAAGGTGACCTTCCTGTGCCACTTGGGGTAATGGCGCAGGAAATGCTGATATCCCTGCAGCCCACGCAGGATGTTCTTGCTGAACTCCACCCGGTCCACCCGCACCAGGAGCTTACGCTTCCCGGCCAGCTTGCGCAGGCGCTCGCGGTGTTCGGCCACGTCCTCCCTGCCGGCCACCTTCTCCAGGGCGTCGTGGTCGATGGAGATGGGGTAGTGCTTGACGAAGGTCTCGTGGCCGGAGTGGCGCACCATACGCCGCTTGTTGTCCACCGACACCCGCACCGCCTCCGCCTCCCGGCAGCACTGCAGGAAGTTGTTGGCGTAGTGGGGGGTGTGGAAGCCCAGCACGTCGTTGGAGAGCATCCCCTGCAGCAGCTCCCGCCGCATGGATTGGGGCAGGAACCTCAGGTAGTCCGGCTGCACCCAGGGGGAGTGGGTGAAGTGGTGGATGAGCACGTCGGGCTCCCTGCGCCTGATGTAGTGGGCGCAGAGGTAGAGGTGGTAGTCCTGCAGGAAGATGAGGGGCTGCTTGTCCGTGCCCCGTACCTCCTTGATTATCTCGTCCGCGAAGAAGCGGTTTATCCTGCGGTAACCCTTGTTCCAGGCATCATGCACCGACTCGTCGATGACCGGCTTGCGCACCACGTCGAAGAGGTAATGATTGAGGTACCACAGGATGGAGTTGCTTATCACGTTATAGTACTGGTCGTATTCCTCTTTGTCGGGCACGATGTACCTGACATAGTACTGGGGGTTGTCCGGGGGCATGGGGATGCGGCGGCGCCTGGACTTTTCGGCCATGGCGGCGTCCTCCTTGGTGCGGGCGGTGGATATCCATACCGCGTCGGTGGCCACCAGGGCGGTGGACATGGCGGTGACCACGCCGCCGGCGCCGCGGTGTGCCTTGAGCTCGCCTTGGTCGTCGCGCCTGAACTCCACCGGGCCCCGGTTGGAGGCCACGATGACGAACTTGTCCTTTAAATATTGTTTGACCTGGCGCGGCGTTATCGCCTCCAGGTCCATATCCTCCAGCTCCACGGGGTTCCTCCTTCTAGGATAAGTATAACCAGAACTGCGGCGATGTAACCGTTAAGCAGTGCGATGCGTCGTATTAAAATGCCTTGTAACGGGTATAAACGGATATATACTGCGCTTGTTGTTCCGGGAGATGGCCGGAGATGGGATGAGAAGGTGGAGATGAGAAGAGCCTTGCTGGTACTGGCATTGTTGATGGCGGTGATCCCAATCGCTTGCTTTGGATGTAAGGGGGATGGGACCGCGGTTGAGAACGGCGCGAAGTCGCAAGGCGACTCCCAGGAGACGACCACTTCCCCTGTGGATATGCACACTTACGAGAGCGCGGAATTGGGATTCGTCATGGATTATCCCGAGGGATGGACGCCCGAAGCGGAGGCGAACGAAACGGGAGCACTGGTAAGCTTCACGCTGCCGCTGCTTGATTCCTCAGGCGGTTATGAAGGGGTGGCCGTGGTCAGCGTAGTGGTGCCGGTGTTGGCGGCCGCGCCGGGGAGTTTGGAGGAGTACCTGGAGACCACCATCGGATATTTCGAGGATGAGAGGGTTGGTTACGAGATATCCGATGCCACCCTGGCCGGCTATCCGGCCAAGCGAATCGATTTCACCTATGAGGAAGAAGGCACCAGGGCCTATCAGGTTATCACCTTGAAGGACGGACAGATATATTTTTTACTATGTCAGGCACCTATCCAGTACTACGAGGCTTTTTCGTACACCTTCGAGACCATGGTGGCGTCGTTTGAATTCATTTCATAATCCTCAATATAATACGGTGTAATGCGGTGGCAGGAAGCGGCGTTTTTACCTGTTTTGTATGGAAGGAGTTGATGGCGCAATCATGAAGCTCTTCGAGGAGAGGCGCAGCGTTCGCAAGTACGGCGATCGCCCGGTGGAGGATGAGAAGCTGCAGGCGGTGCTGGAGGCGGCCCGTCAGGCACCCTCCTGGGCCAACATGCAGTGCTGGACCTTTATAGTGGTCAAGGACCAGGCCACCAAGGAGGCCTTAGCGGAGGCCCTGGAGAAGAACCCATCGCGGAAGGCGATAGCCACGGCCCCGGTGGTCATCGTAGCCTGTGCCGACCCCGATAAGTCGGGCAGGCGGGATGGGCTGGAATATTTCATGTTGGATATCGGGATATGCTTCCAGCAGCTCATTCTGGAGGCGTGGAATCAGGGCTTGGGGACCTGCTGGATAGGTTGGTACAACGAGGACAAGGTCCGCTCCGTCCTGGGAGTGCCGGACGACATCCGTATAGTGGCCATGACCCCCCTGGGCTATGCGGCCGTCTATCCCGAACACCCCGGCCGCAAACCCATCGAGGAGATAGTCTTCAACGAGAAATGGCCCCAATAAAGGATGGGGTCAGCCCCCCACATACACATAAACTTAGCATAGATAAATAAATGTGTATGTGGGGGGCTGACCCCCTTTACTTTTGGCGGTTTACTTCCGAGAAAAACATTGGTGTATCATATATGGAAACCTTTTGAGAAAAGGATGTATCTACAGAGTAGGAATATTTGAACCATGAGGAGAGAAAAGATTGGACGAGAGCTCTAACGGCAAGGAACTTATCCGCTTTGAGAAGGTATCCAAGATCTACCCCATGGGGGAGCTGGAGGTCAAGGCTCTCTTGAATATAGACCTGTCTATAGAAGAGGGGGAGTTCATCGTGATCCTGGGACCCAGCGGCTCCGGGAAGACCACTATGCTCAACCTCATCGGGGGCATGGACACGGTGACCTCGGGCAAGCTCACCGTCAATAAGAACGACATCTCCGACTTGGACACCAGGCAGCTCACCGATTACCGCCGCACCGAGATAGGGTTCATCTTCCAGTTCTTTAATCTCATCCCCACCCTGACCGCCAAGGAGAACGTGGAGTTCGCCCTGGAGCTGGTGAAGGAGGATACGGAGGAGATGTCCCAAAAAGCCCTGGAGCAGGTGGGCCTGTCTGACAGGGCTGACCACTTCCCCAGCCAGCTATCGGGAGGCGAGCAGCAGAGGGTGGCTATCGCCCGGGCCATCTGCAAGCAGCCCCCCATCCTCCTCTGCGACGAGCCCACCGGCGAGCTGGACTTCAAGACGGGTAAGAGCATCCTCAAGGTGATGCAGGAGATCAACCGCACCAACCACCAGACCATCATACTAGTCACCCATAACTCGGCCATCGCCGAGATGGCCAACCGCACCGTGCATCTGCACTCAGGCGAACTGTCCGAGATAGTGAAAGTGGAGACCCCCAAGGACGCTGAACAACTCGTCTGGTAAGGTAACTCTATGCCTCTTTTGCGCCGTAAGCTGCTGCGGGACATCGCGGCCGGAAAAGCCCGCTTTTTTGCCGTGACCTTTCTGGTTTTCCTGGGGCTCGCCCTGTATATCTCCAACTGGCTTGGTTACCGCAGCCTGGACAATTCCTATAAGGAGGCCAGCGAGGAGCTCAAGTATAACGACATCATCATCGCAGTGGCCCAGGCCCCGGATGATGTCGCGCAGGAGCTCCAGGCTATCGACGGGGTGGAGTCGCTGGAGGTCCGGCTGGTGCTGGAGAGCGGGTGTGAGCTTCCCGACGGGGACAGCATCACCTGCCGGCTCATGGGGATGCCCACGGACGCGAGGCCGGCGGTCAACGACGTACTGATCGAGGAGGGCCGCTACTTCCAGTCCGGCGACGAGGAGGCCGCCCTGCTGGAGGTGCACCTTTCTGATTACTACGACATCGGGCCGGGGGCCAAGGTAGAGGTGGTCACCCCGGAGGGCAAGCAGGAGATGGATGTAGTGGGCACGGCGGCCAGCGCCGAGTTCTTCATCGTCTCCACCGAGAGGACGATGATCGCCTCTCCTCGCAACTACGGCGTCATCTTCGTTCCCCAGGACTGGCTGCAGCAGTACTTCGGGTGGGAGGGAAACTCCAACCAGTTCGCCTTCTTAGTCGAGGAGGGATACGACGCCTCCGAGGTGATGAGTAAGGCGGAGCAGGTGCTTACTCCCTACGGGGTCCTCTCGGCCAGCCTGGGCGATGAGACCGAGACCCGCCAACTTCTGGACCTGGACGTGGAGGGTTTCCGTGAGATGTCCCTGTTCTTCCCCGTGCTCTTCCTCTTGGTGGCGGCGTTGAGCCTGTATATGATCCTCACCCGCATGGTGCATATGCAGCGCCCCCAGGTGGGGACCATGATGTCCCTGGGCGTGGGCCGCGGGCGCATAACCCGGCATTACCTCTCCTACGCCATGCTGGTGGGATTGGTGGGGGGGACGGCCGGGATAGTGGTGGG
>Ga0180434_10001942_pt1 | contig 28591 bp, 23 predicted proteins | sample SS_ome_7_FD_132453 | JGI IMG/M metagenome (GOLD analysis project Ga0180434, IMG submission 132453) | Hypersaline lake sediment archaeal communities from the Salton Sea, California, USA - SS_1_D_2 metaG | ecosystem: Environmental > Aquatic > Non-marine Saline and Alkaline > Hypersaline >... | reverse complement strand
TATGGGTGCACCTCTTTATGCTTGCCTTTCAGATCTTCTGGATCTACTTTTTCGTGGCCCTCCAGGTGCAAGGTTACCCATGGCCATCCCTGTTTTTCGACGTTTTTGCCGTCCTGTGGGCATTGATGTGGATTAACTCCCGTCATCTTGGTTTCCTTATAACCGCGGATTATGTAGAGTTCGGCTTCGGCGTTGTGAAGAAACGGATTAAACGCTCGGAGTTGATATCCTGCGAGCCTTACCAGGTCCACTTCCGTAACTATCTGGGATACGGGATACGGATTGGCTTTGACAGGACTATAGCTTTTATCGGCCGAAGTGGGCTTGCCGTCAAGATGGTGCTCAAAGATGGCAAATGGTCATACGTTGTGAATGTAAATGATCCCGCAAAGATCTGCGACTTGCTTTCCAAAAGTAAAAGCACTTATCGAGAGGAGAAGGGGTAAAGAGATGAACCCGAAACTTGAAAAACAGATGGCCAAGATGGTGGACGCGGTTCAGCCTCATTGCGATGAACCGATTGTGGCGGCAATGACGTGCAGCCACGCTGGTTCGATGAGCTCGACGCTGGTTTCCAAGTTGGCGGGGGGTATCGGGGCTATGACCAAATCCTCCGATCTCCCCAATCCGGCGTTCATCGCCGTGGGGGCCAATGCCATCTACGCCTTCGATTATAAGCCCAGGGGATTCAAGTTCAAGATAAAGAAGGAAGTCGCGCGTTGGCCCCGGAACGAGGTAAGCGTCGCATCCGAGAAAACCGGCGGGATGAGCCATTTCGTCATTACCACGAGTTCGGGCGAGAGCTACCCGTTGGAGGTGCCCACGATGATGGGCGGCCAGGATTTGGTCGACATGTTCCTGCAGGCGCTGGGCGGGGCTGGGTCATAAGGGTTTGGGCCACGTAGTTGGTCGATGATAGAATGTGACTGGCAGTCATATTAAACATTGATTATTGCATCTGTGATGCGGCTATGGGCTTATATTATTGAATTCTCTAAGGTAAAAAGTTGCCGATATCCGATAGCCTCCGATGCTTGCCTGCGAGTATATATAGCGGGTAATCGGGCATAAGGTACACCTGGTGTCCTCATGGATAAATGGAGGGGGAGACAGATGGAGACAGGGGAAATTAAGTTCGACAGGCTGGCCGGCCACATGGTCAGGACGGCCACCCAGAGCGGTATCGAATTGAAGACCGCCTATGGCCCGGACGACATCAGCCATCTTTCCTACGAGGAGGACATCGGCGATCCAGGCGACCCCCCCTTCCTGCGCGGCATCTACCCGGAGATGTACCGGGATCGCCTCTGGTTGAAATCCTTCATCGTCAGCTACGCGACCGCTCAGGAGACGAACCAGGCCTTCAGGGAGTACATCGCGAACGGCATGACCGACCTGCGGCTCCTGTGCGATCTGCCCACCCAAGCCGGGATCGATCCGGACCACCCCTCCGCCTGGAACAGCATGATGTGTGGTGGGGTGGCCACCTACGCGCTGCCCGTTTACGAAGAGATGCTCGATGGCCTTCCCCTTGGAGAGGCGGTCTTCGAGCTCGCCCATGCCGGGATGTCCAGCTTCATATATTTCTATGGATTGCTCGTGGCCATGATGGAGAACAGGGGCATGGATATCGAACGCCTGCGCGGCAACAGCATCAACGACCCCATCAGGACCAAGCTGGTTTACGGCTGCCCCGATTTTCCCACGCAGACAGACCGGCGCATCTGCCTGGATCATATCGAGTTCTCCGTCCGTAACACGCCGAACTGGCGACCCGTCGCTCCCAACGGGGTGGACCCCTGCCAGGGCGGCATGGATGCCATAAAGGAGCTAGGCGGATGCCTGGCCGTGGCTACGGCGGTCATGGATGATCTGGGCAAGCGGGGGATCGGCATCGACGAATACGGGCCCATGGTCTTTTCCTTAGACGCCGAATCGGACTTCTTCGAGACCATCGCCAAGTTCCGTCTGGCTCGAAAGATGTGGGCCGGGATAGCCAGGGAGAGGTTCGGCGCCAAGACCAACCGGGCCATGCAGTTGAAGATCGGTATCCGTACCTCCGGCCTTTCACTAACCCATCAGAAGCCTCTGAACAACGCCGCCCGTGTTACCCTCCAGATTCTTTCCTGTGTGCTGGGGGGCGTGAACTCCCTAGATGCCTCCAGTATCGACGAGGCCGTCGGCCTGCCCTCTCCGGAGGCGCGGCTGTTCAACCTGGACGCGCAGCATATCATCACGCACGAGGCGAACGTACCCCTCGTCGCCGATCCCCTCGGCGGCTCGTATTACCTGGAGTGGCTGACCAGCAAGATGGAAAGTGACATCAACGCCTACCTCGACGAGATCGACTCTCTGGGGGGAATATTCGAGTGTCTCGAGTCGGGGTGGCTCAATCAGGTGATGGAGTCCTGCCGCGCCAAGGTACAACGAGAGAGGACAGAAGGGGATAGGTTGATCGTCGGGGTCAACGCCTTCCGGTCCGAAGACGATGAGGAGGGCCCCATCAACGAGGCCATCCGGGACGTGGCCTACAAGACGCCCTCGGTAGCCATGCGCGAGGAACGCGTCCGCGAGGTCAAGCGGTTCAAGGCGGGCCGCGATATGCAGCGGTTGAAAACGTTGACCAAGGATCTTCTGCGTATCACCAGGGAAGGCGGCAACGTGCAGCGGGCAGTGATAGAGGCAGCCAAGGCCGGGCTGACGTTGGGAGAGTGTGTCGGAGTGATCCGCTTGGGCTACGGGATAGAATACGACCCCTTCGAACAGATCGGGATGCCGGATTTCATCCGTGAACTAGTGGAGGAATGAAGGGCATCATGAAAGAGACGCGAAAGAGCAGGGTATTGATCGCCAAGGTGGGTTGTGACATCCACGAGAGAGGAGCCCTGACGATGCTTACTGCCCTGTCCAACGCCGGCATAGAGGTCATTTATACCGGCCGCTATCAGACCCCCGAGGCGGTTGCCAGCGCGGCCGTCTCGGAGGATGTGGATGTAATAGCTTTAAGCGACCACACCGGCAGCCTCCCGATCATCGCCGAACAGGTAATCACCGAGCTGAAAAAACTTGATGTTACGGACATCCCCATGATCGCCGGCGGCCTCCTGGCACCCGACGACATAAAGGCCCTCGAGAAAATGGGCGTGAAGGGGAATTGCGGCCCGGGCACACCCATAGAGGTCATCATCGATCTCATCGATGAACTGGTCAAGCACTAGCGACTCCACTAAATAGTGGTGCGCCCGGAAGGACTCGAACCTTCAGCCTTGGGATTAAGAGTCCCCTGCTCTGCCAAATTGAGCTACGGGCGCACGCGAATATATATTATGAAATCCAGGCTGGAAAAAGGCAAGCGATAGTAGGATGCCCTGAGATAGTGTCTTGACAATATTTCAGGCCGCCTCCCCTTGGGGAAGCGGCCATGAATGAAAAGGCAAGTTTTAACAGAAGAAGCCTGCTTACTACTTCTTGCCTCCTACTGCTGTTTTAAGTGATGCTCCAGGCTTGAAGGTCACGACCTTCGTCGCCTTGATCTTGATGGGGGCGCCGGTCCTGGGATTCACTCCCTTGCGAGCCTTGCGCTTGCGTACATCCCAAGTGCCGAAGCCGACAAGGGTGATCTTCTCACCCTTCTTCAGGGTCTTGGTCATCACCTTGGTCATGGAATCCACGGCTGCGGCAGCGTCCTTTTTGCTCATCTTGGCATCCTTGGCGATAGCCTCGATCAGTTCCGCCTTGTTCATTGCTCACCTCCTTTTTCCTCCTTAGATACAATACCTATATTCTTTGTAATACTGGTTTTCCCTTTATCCATGCGAAATAAACGGGTTTTTTAGAAAAAGTTGTCTAGAAAAGAGCTACAGCCGGGACAGATAGTGTCGGAGGTATGAAAAAGAAAGGGTGGCCTAGTTCTGTTCGGAGCCCTCGATGGCCCTAAGCGCCGCCGCGATTGCCTCCAGCACCCGGTCTCTGCCCTCACGCGCCTGGGCATCCATCAGAGATTGAACGGCGCGGTCGCTTCCCAGGCGTCCCAATGCCTTGGCCGTCTCCAGTACGTCGCTCTCGATATCGCTCTGCAGGAGGGGCAGGAGGTCATCGATGGCCCTCAAACTGTGCATCTCGCCCAGGGAACGGGCGGCGATGGCGCGGACTCCCGCCGATGAATCCTGGAGCATCTCCGCTATGGGTGCCCACAGGCTGGGCTCTTCCATCTGGGAAAGGGACTCCACCGCCCTCAATCTGACGATACTGGCCGAATCGCTCAGGGTTTCGATGAGGAAGGGCGTAGCCCTGCGGTCGCCTATCTTTCCAAGGGCCCTGACCGCGCTGTATCGCAGGGAGAGGCTGTGGCTGCGCGTGGACTTGCACAGGGCGGGTACGGTGCTGCTTTCCCCGATATCAGCCAGGGCGTCGATGATGAACTGTCCCACCCCCGGGCTTTCCTTGCCCAGGCGGTCCATAAGCGGGCGGACGGCCCGCTTGTCTCCGATGATACCCAGGGCCCTGGCGGCGCCTTTCCTCACGTCGGGGTTCTCGTGGTCCAGAGACTTGATCAACAGGGGCAGGGCCTTGTCGCCCTGGGCGGCGAGGAGGTCGGAGGCGGTGAAACGCATGAAGGGCTGGGTATGAGCCATGGCCTCCACCAGGCCGTCCAGGTCGCCCTCGGCTGCCAGTTTATGTAAATCCTCTTTGTCCTTCATGCATAAGATTATAGTACAAGCCGTGCCTACTGTCCCATGCCCAGGCGCTGGGCCAGAAAGAGGGGCAGCCCGGCCTCGACTATCTTCTCCTGGGAGGTGCGATAGTCGTATCCGAGGAAGCGATATTCCATGCTCATCTCGTCGGTATCCAGGATGCCCAAGGTAGCCACGGAAGAGCCGCCGCGGTACTGCCCACAGCTTCCCACGTTAAACATGTAATGTCTGCCCGGCTTTATGGAGATGACCTCGCCGCCCTGCAGCAGTTTCTCCCCTACCCGCTTCTCCTCCGTTTCGAAGACATGGACGGCACAGATATGGGTATGGCCGATGAAACATAACATGTTGGCTGGTGAAGGGTACTCGTACACCAGGGATTTGAAGGCATAGGCCGCCTCGAAGGCGTCGAAGATGTAGTCATCCGGGTCACCGGGCGAGCCGTGGAAAAGGTAAAAGGAATCCTCGATCAACAGTTTGTCCGGTAAGGATATCAACCATTCCCTGCGTTTGTCGTCCAGGGCCTCCAGGGTGAACTGCAGGGCCTCCATGGCCACCGGGTTCATGTTGGGGACCTCTCCCTGCTCCAGTTGCTCCAGGCCGCGCTCGTGGTTGCCGCGGATGCAGCGCACCTTTTTCTCCCTTACCAGGTCCACGCAGGCGTTGGGGTCCGCGTTGTAGCCGATGACGTCACCGCAGCAAAGAAGGGAATCGACGCCTGCCTTCTCCGCCTCCTGGAGCACGGTCTGCAATCCCTCCAGGTTGGAGTGGATATCGGAGAAGATAGCGTATCTCACTCTTCCTCCCTTCTTTGCTTACGATTATATACCGCCTCGTGACCCCGCTATTGTCCGGCCACCATATATTAACGGCAAGCTGCAGGATAGACTGAACCGGACCGGCTGGCTTATCATGATTAGGACGAAAGGGGAGATATATGAGAAAAATGAGAAAAGTTGCCGCTATACTTTTCACCCTGGCCTTCCTTCTCTGCCTGGTAGGGTGTGGGGGAGGGACGGAAGGAACGCAGAGCGAGGCTACCCCCGTCATGATGGAGGCCGGTAAGGCCATGGCCGAGGTGACCAGTTATCGCATGAGCGGAACCATGATGGTGGAAGCCTCCGATATTAACCAGAGCGGGGCGGCCGTCCCCATGGAGATGGAGATCGAGGCCGAGATGCTGATGTCGGATAGCGATATACAGCAGCATATGATCACTACCATGAATGGATTCGTGATAGAGACCTACGTGATGGGAGAAGAGGTCTACGCGAATTACCCCGGTCAGGGTTGGTTGAAAATGGATGCCTCCTTTTATAAAACCCAGGACCTGGGCACGGGCATGCTGGGCCCCGAGAACATAGAGTTGATGGCGGAAATGGCCGTGGATGCGGAGGTTGTCGAGGAGGATGAAGACAGAATAGGCCTGGCTTTCCACCTGGACGAGGAGTACCTGAGGATGGGCCTGGAGATATCCGCGGAATACCTGGAGGAAGCAGAGGAGGTCATGCCGGAGGGCTGGATGGAGCAGGCGGCGCAAAGCATGGCCGGTTTTGAGGCCGATATTGTAGTGTGGCTGTGGAAGGACAGCAAGCTGCTGGACAGCATGGACGGCGAATATTACATGCTGGGAACGGAGACCACCGGGGAGATCACGGGCACCATGCAGTTCAAGGTCTACGATTACAATGTGGACATCATAATCGAGCTTCCCCCGGAGGCCGAGGGAGCCATAGAGGTAACCCCTCCGGTATCCTGATATATATGCGTGAACCTGCCCTCAAGGCGGCAGGGTTGGTGCATGCCGGGGCCCTGGTTCTTTTGCTGTAAAATGTAGGTGTCGTGTCAACATCCTTTTACTGGAGGTTATTATCATGTCCGATTACGAGGAGGGGAAAAGCCGTTGGTGGGGATGGGGCAATCTGGACCGGTCCTTCAATGCGGAGAATCGTGCCCACCTCATGCCTTACCTGCGGGAGAACCTCGGTATGAATCTGGATAAGGAGCGCTTCACCGATCCCAACCTGGAGGAGATCGACCTTCCCGACCCCCGCCTGCAAGAGAGCCTGATCGGTGAACTGGAGGACATATGCGGGGAGAACAACGTCTCCACGGGCAAGTTCGACCGCGTCAGCCGCTCCATGGGTAAGAGCTACCGGGATGGACTGCGCCTGCGCAAGCGGCGGGTAGACAGGGCCGTTGACGTCGTGGCCTGGCCGCGCGAGGAAGAAGAGGTTATCAAGATACTGCGTTTGGCTGAGGAGAATGACCTGGCGGTCATTCCCTTCGGAGGCGGCTCCAGCGTGACCGGCGGCGTGGAACCCCTTACGGAGGACAAGCGGGGGGTTATCAGTATGGATATGGCCCGCATGGACAGGGTCCTGCGTGTGGACCCCACCTCGCAGACCGCGGTCATACAGGGCGGGGCCCTGGGTCCGGAGATGGAGGACCAGCTCAATCAGCACGGTTTCACCCTGGGGCACTTCCCGGAGAGCTTCGACCATTCCGCGCTGGGAGGATGGATCGCCACCCGGGCCTCGGGGCGTCAGTCCACGGGCTATGGAGATATCGAGGATATGGTTTTAGCCCTGCGCATGGTGACACCGCGCGGAGTGGTTAACACCTTAAAGGTCCCCAACACCGCAGCGGGCCCATCTATAATGCAGCTGTGCATCGGCTCCGAGGGGTTCCTGGGTGTCATTACCGAGGCCACCATGAGAGTCCGCCCCGTGCCGGAGGTGCTTGATTATCGCGGCTTGATCTTTCGCAATTATGCCGCCGGGGTCTCAGCCATAAGGGAGATGATGCAGCAGGGCCTGGTTCCTACTACCGTGAGACTGTCTGACCAGCCGGAGACGGCCCTGGCCCAGGCCATCCGTTCCACCTCCGGGCCCAACTGGAAGAGGAAGGCGGAGAATACGGCCCTTAAACTGCTGGCCAGGCGGGGTTACTCTTTCGACGACGGCGCCTTCATGGTCCTGGGCCTGGAGGGACAAAAGGACGAGGTCGATTATCTCAGGTCGGGAATCCTCAGTCTGTGCCGCAAGCTGGGTGGTTTTCACCTGGGTACCAGCCCCGGCAAGCAGTGGTATAAAAGCCGCCACGATACCGCCTATTTCCGCGAGCAGTTGATCAACTGGGGAGTGATGGTGGACACCATAGAGACCGCCGCTACCTGGGAGAACCTCCTCCACCTGTACGGAGAGGTGCGAAGTGCCTTGAAAAAGGCCTGCGAGGAAGGGGGAGGGGGCAGCCTGGTGGCCTGCCATGTCTCCCATGCCTATAGAGAGGGCGCCTCCCTCTACTACACCTTCTTCGCCCCCATGGCGGAGGAGGGGAAAGAGGAGGAGCAGTGGGAGAGGGTCAAGCGGGCGGCCTCCGATGCCATCATGGAGCACGGTGGGACCATCACCCATCATCACGGCATAGGATACGAGCATGCGGCCTGGATGCCCACTGAGGTGGGGGAGATATCCCTCGAAGCCCTGCGGGCGGTGAAGGAGGTCTTCGACCCCGCCGACATCATGAATCCCGGCAAACTCATCCCCTCCTTTTAAGATCAGCTGGAATAGGACGCTTCGCTATCGGTACCTTGAAAGGTCTTAGGAAAAACTGCTGGTAAAAAAGGATTTGAGAGATGGCTCGAGGCAGGAAGAAAGGTTCGGGAGAGAGCGAGGAGAAGGCGCGCATAGGCGTCGGCCTGATAGCCGTCGGCCGCAGGTCCTCACAAGTCCTAGAAGACTGTAAAGAGGAACTCCGGGATTTTCTGGAGAGTCATTTCCCCGGTTTTCAATGGGTGCTGGAGAAAGAGGAAAGGGAGGGGGATAGGGGAGACTCTCTGGAGTTTCTGGACATGGCCCAGGGACGGATGGTGCAGGCCAAATGGCAGTTCTGCTTCGTGGTAGTCGACGAGGAACCAGAGGATGTGCCCCATGATAACCTGGGCGTCCTGTCCTTCAGTTACTCGGCGGCCATCATCTATCTGCCCCGGCTCTACTCGCTGGATGGCAATGATCCTGAGGACATCATCGCTACCAGGTGCTGCAACCTGATCCTTGCCTACTTCGCCCGCCTCAACGGCCTCCCCCGCATGGAGGATGTGAATATGCCACCGGGTGAGCTGGATGGCGAACCCCATTTCGATGCCGAGGAATTAAAAGATGTCGATAATTCCCTGCACGGCCTGGCCGATGGTATCCTTCGCAGGGGCGTCAAGGAACTGAGGGGCCTGGCCCTCTATGCCAGGATTCTATTCGGCCATCCCATGCGGGTGATCAGGGCCGTGTTCAACCATCGTCCCCTGCTCATGGTCTTCAGCCTGGGCAAACTGGTTTTCGCGGCCATGGCCGCCCTTGTCCTGGCCTTGCTGTCCGCTGAGCTATGGCACCTGGGAGTGGAGATAAACACATGGAGGATCATCCTGATCACCGCGGCGGTATTACTGATAGCCACCTTCTACGTGGTCTTCCGTCAGAAACTGTACGTGGGCCGGGTTTCCCTGTCCCTTTCGGAACAGGCGGCCTTCTTCAACATCACCAGCTTCCTGACCGTTTTCTGCGTACTGTTCATACTTTTCCTGATCATTCTGGCCGTGACCAGCCTGGCCTCTTTGGGCATCTATCCCAGATATATAGTCAAGCAATGGCTTCAAAAAGAACAACTGAGCATACTGGATTACGTCAAGGTCTCCCTGCTGGTAAGCTCGCTGGTCATGGTGGTAGGGGCTTTGGGAGCCGGCCTGGAGGAGAACAGGCATTTCCGGCGGGTGATGTATACTGAGAGAAATCGCTGAGGAGAAAGTATGGATAAACCCCCCGTTTTCGTCTACGGAACTCTCAAGCCGGGCGAGAAGATGTTTCGTCATATCAGCCACACCATCAGGGACGTTATCCCGGCAACCATCCGTGGGCGTCTTTACGATACCCCCTTCGGGTACCCCTTACTGCTGAGCCCGGGCGATGAGAACGAACCCATCATAAGCGGGTTTTTACTGGTCGCCCAGGAGGACCTTCACGAGGAGATGGTGCGCATTATCGATGTCATCGAGGGGGAGGCGGGGTTCGAGAAGGAAGTCCTGGAGGTCACCCTGGAGGAAGGCACAAGCGTGGAGGCCATCGTTTATTTCTATCGGGAAGAACCGCCCTATGCCCAGCCTTTCTTGGGCACGGAGTGGCCTTAGTGCTTAACTTTTCGGCTGCTGCTTTGGCCGCACGGTGAATATGATGCGCGAGGTCTGCGGAGACTCCCACTCCACTTCGGATTCATGCCCCTCCACCGCTTCGAACAGCGCCGCGATGGAGCCGGCTAAGAGGTGTTCGTTGTAAGGATTATCCACGGTTACCTCCAAGCCCAGATAATCGTATTTGTAACGTACGGGATTGCCCTGTCCTCGCTGCGGCAGCGCGGCAAGGGCATATTCGTAAATGCTGTCGCGCTCCTTCCTGGGAAGGACACCGCTTCTCTCGTCGGCCAGCCTGAGCTGCTCAATACGGCGGAGAGCGCTTTCCTTCTCAGCCTGGATGATTATGGGATATATCGCCTTGCCCAGCTCCTTCTCCAGCTCGCGGAAGACGATGGTAGGTACGTAGCCGTCGAGAAAAACCACCCGTTCATCACGCCGGTTGTCGATGATGATCCCTTCGTCCTCCCGCCACTCCAGGTAAGCGAGCTCCCGGGGCATTCCACAGGAGGGACATTGGGGGATAAACAGGTCGCCCTGCCTGAGTTCCGGGTATTCCAGGTCCAGGCGGCTCGAGAAATCAGGCCTTTCCTCACTGACGGTGATGGATACGATATCTTCGTCACCCACCCTTTTCCAGGTATGCTGGAAAGGCTTTCTCTCCAGGCTCTCGAAGGCCCCCAGGATGATGGCGGCCATCAATTCCCGGTTGTAAGGGTTGCGCACGATGGCCTCTCCACCCTTGCCGGGCCTGTAGGTTATGGCCTCTGCATATGACTGGCCCAGCCAGACGGCCAAGCGGCAGAAAATGTTTACGGTGATGCGCTTATTCAATGACCCCCAGCGGCCGCTCTTGTAGGGAAACTTGCTCAACTGGGAGTCTATGGTGTGCACGGAGGCGTTCCTCTGGGCCTCGAAGACCAGGTGGGAGATGGAGATGCCCAGGTGATCCTCTATATTGGAGAAAAGGCGGGTAAGGAAGTCGGCCTCGATGATCACCGCCCTCTGGTTGGGGTTCTTGAGCATGGTTATGGTGCCGTTCTCATTCCAACGGATGAGCTTGCTGAGGATGAAGGGAAAACCGCACTTCTTACATTTCTTCATGCGCATATCCTATGCATCGGCTCGGGCGATGAAGGTTATGGAATAGTGCTGAGGGGACTCCCATGTGACCTTGGATTCCGCTCCGTCCACCGCTTCGAACAGGGCCGCTATATAACCGGCTAAGAGGTACTTGTTAAAGGGATTCTCTATGGTTATCTCCAATCTGCCTTCCTCGTGGTGGAGGCTTACCGGATTGCCATATCCCCACAGGGGCAGCAGGCGTAGAGACTTGCGGTAGAAGACCTCGCGGTCCTCGGCGGATATCTTCCCTCCATTGTCTGAGACTCCTCCCGGCTCGAGTATGCGGTCTCGCGCGTAGTCCTTCCCAGCGTTGATGATCAAGGGGAATATATCCTCGCCCAGCTCCTTCTCAAGCTCTCGAAAGACCGCGCTGCCTGAATAGGGATCGATTATAATCATGCGTTGGCCCCGGCGGTTGTCGATGATCTCCCCCTCCTCCTCCCGCCAATCCAGGTAGGCCAGGTTTGCGGGGACGCCGCAGGAAGGGCAGCGAGAGAGAGCGAGGTCTCCATCCCTTGACGGTTGAAGGTCTATCTCGAGGCGCTTCGAGAACTCGGGTTTGGCATCGCTAGTGGTGACACGGATCACTTCGTCGCCACCAATCATCTTCCATTCATTTTCGAAGTGTCTGCGCTCCAGGCTCTCGAAGGCTCCCAGGATGATGGCGGTCAAGAGGTCGCGGTCGAAGGGATTGCGGATAAGAGCCTCTCCGTACCGTTTTGACCGGTAATGAAGGCCCTTGACGTAACCACAGCCTAACCATACGGAGAGACGGCAGAAGATCCGTACCGCCAGCTGTTTGTTGGGCCCGACGCGCCCCAGCGACACGGGGAATTTGTTCAGCAGTGAATCCAAGGCCCACCGCACCGCGTTCCTCTGGGCCTCGAAGACCAGGTGGGAGATGGAGATGCCCATGTTCTCTTCGATATGGGAATAGATATCGGTCATCATCTGGCTCTCCAGTAATATGAGGCGGAAGTCCGGCATTATGGTGAAGGATATGGTGCCGTTGTCCCGCCATCTGATCATCTTGGACAGCAAGTATGGAAAGCCGCATAAGCGGCATTTCTTCATGCGCATATAGTATCCTCCTGTCCCCGACGTATGGGAATCGATTGCGAGTACCGCAGACCCATAATAATATTTCGGCGCTTTAGAGAAAAAGATTAGGCTGGTTTGCTTAATAAGCTATATCGCAGCCCGCACCAAGAAGGTGATGGAGGAGGGCTCGGGCATTTCCCAGGTCACCTCAGCCTCCATTCCTTCCGCCGACTCGAAAAGAGCGGCCATCTGTCCAGCCAGGAGATATTCGTGGTAGGGATTGTCTACCTTTACCTTTAGCGAGCCGTTTTCCTGCTCGAAGCTCACCGGGTTTCCCTGTCCCCAGAGGGGGAGAGAGGCCAGGGCCATCTCGTAGAAGCTCTGCCTCTCAGCGCCTGCCAGCTTCTCCTTGCCGTTTCCAGGGAGCCCCAGGTCCTGCAGGCGGCGGCGGCCCAACTCCTTTCCCACCTTGATGATAAGGGGTACTATGCTCACTCCCAGCTCCTCTTCCAGCTCGCGGAAGACCACCCCGGGGGTGTAACCGTCGATGAAGTTCATGCGCGTATTGCGGCGCCTGTCGATGACGATGCCCTCCTCCTCGCGCCATTCCAGGTAGGACAGGTCCCGGGGGGCGCCGCAGGAAGGGCAGTGAGGGAGGTTTCTGCTGCCGGGTCTTATCTCCGGAGCGGATACGGTGAGACGCTGCGATATCTCTGGTTTGTCCTCAGTCGGGGTGACGGAGATGACGTCATCGCCGTCCATCTTCTTCCAGGCATGTTGATAGGGTTTGTGATCAAGGCCCTCGAAGGCGCCCGAGATCAGAGCGGCCATGAGCTCGCGGTTATAGGGATTGCGCACGATGGCTTCACCGATCCTGCCTGGCCTGTACCGTGTGACCTCGGCGAAGGCCGTGCCCAGCCATATAGATAAGCGGCAGAAGAAACGCGGAACGATGTATTTGTTGGGGCCGATGCGCCCCAGGGAGAGAGGGAAGCTGCCGAGGAGGTCGTCTATGCCGACCGCCACCGCGTTCCTCTGGGCCTCGAAGACCAGGTGGGATATGGGGATCCCCAACTCGTCCTGGATGCGCGTGAAGATGCTGCCGAGGAGATCGCTCTCGATCAGTACCAGGCGGAAATCGGGGGCCAAAGTATAGACGATGGTGCCGTTTTGCTCCCAGCGGATCATCTTGGACAGCCAGAAAGGGAAACCGCATCTGCGGCATTTCCTGATATGCATGGATACCCTCCTATTCCGCCTCGCCAACGCCGCGTCATTAACTCTATCGGCTTTATCTACGGAATTTTTAGGTATGGGAAGCCGGCCGGATGTATCCAGCCTTAAGGCTTACTATGGGGAGGGCAGCTGAGGGGGCCTGACCTGGGTATCCACTCCGATCAACTGGTCGTCCCGGTAGAGGAGAACGGCTTTTTCGAAGACTATGAAAGTGTTCTCTGCCATCAGGCTCTCCTCCACGTCATAGGTATAAATGGGCTCTCCCAGCAGCTCTTCGGCCTCACCGGGCGCCATGAGGGAGTCGAAGTCCTCGGGCTTGAGGTCGGTGGGAGGGTATTTCTCGGATTGGTCCTCTACATCTTCCTCGCCGAAAAGCTGGCCGTTGTCGAAGTCGAGGGCCTTCCCCTCGGAATAATACACCCAAGTCTCGATGCGGTCACCGCTGTAGGGGTCTATGGATATGAAGAAGTGATCGGGGTATCCGAATTCCTCTATTATCTGGTCCTGGTCCAGGGAGAGGCCGGGCGCCAGCAGGAGGTCGGTTTTCTCGCTCTCCTCGGGTAAGGGAGGTGGGGCTTCCTCGCTGCACCCGGGCAGCGCGGCCGAGAGCAACAGCAGGATGATCAGCACGACAAGAGTACTAGCGCCGGCATACATCTTTCTTTTCATAACACGATTATCTTAAAACTAATGCCTAAGACCCCCTCCTTCAGGTGGGGGATACAAACGGTATGTCACCTTGCTCTGCTAAGATTTACCTGGTGAATGAGCATGAAACGTACCTACAAGTACAGATTGTACCCGAACAAGGTGCAGGTGGAAAGGCTCTCCTCTACCCTTGAGGCCTGCTGGCAGATATATAACACTGGCTTAACTCAGAGGCGATGGTTCTACAGAGAGAAAAGGAAAAACCTATCCTATAACCATCAGGCGAAGGAGATGGCCGAAGCTGCACGGGAGGACTTATAATTCTCCTCAGTCTACTCCCAGGTGAGGCAGGATGTTCTGAGAAGATTGGATAAGTCATTCTCTGCCTTCTTCAGGAGAGCTAAGAAAGGAGAGAAACCGGGCTTTCCCCGCTATAAGGGCAGGAGCAGATACAATTCCTTTACCTATCCTCAGTTCGGTTTCAAGTTCAAAGAGGAGAAGAAGCTCTTCCTCTCCAAGATAGGCACTATAAATATAAGAAAACACCGGGATATCCCCTCGGAGGCGACTATAAAGACCTGCACTATAAAGAGAGAGGGAGATAGATGGTATGTTTGCTTCTCCCTGGAGCTTCCGGACGTGCCCCATATGCAGTCATTCACCTCCCCAGTGGGGATAGATGTTGGAATCCTCTCCATAGCTGCCCTATCCGACGGCACTATCCATGAAGCCCCCGGGCACTACCGCAGGCAGGAGAGGAGATTGGCCCGGGAACAGAGGTCTCTATGCAGAAAGAAGAGGGGATCCAACAACCGCAGGAAGCAGGCCAAAAAGGCGGCTGAGATTCACCGAAAGATAGCTAACAGGAGAAAGGACTTCCTGCACAAGCTCTCTAGGAGTATCGTTGATAAGCACGACCTCATAGTGGTAGAGGATTTAAAGATAAAGAACATGGTAAAGAACAGGCATCTATCGAAATCCATAGCGGACGCCTCATGGGGAACCTTGATATCCATGCTCTCCTACAAAGCGGAAGAGGCTGGTGGGAGGGTTATAAAGGTGGACCCCGGGCACACGTCCCAGGTATGTTCGGGATGCGGGGAGAGGGTTAATAAGAGCCTATCTGTGAGGATCCATAGCTGCCCCTACTGCGACCTTACGATAGACAGGGACGTAAACGCCGCTATAAACATTATGGGGTCGGGGACCGGCCTCACTGCCCGTGGAGGATTGCGGGTTGCCGCCGCCTATGAAGCGGGATGCCCTCTCCTTTAGGTGGGGGTAGTTCACAGTGGTGGACAACACAATATAGAATCACTGCCTGGATCAACGCCGTTGACCCTGTTTGAAGAGATGCAGGTCCGCCAGGTTTAGTTCCTCTACGGGCGGCGGAAGGGAACCGCCATACAACCGCGGAACTCTAATGAATAATCGCTAAGCTCGGCTGAATGGGGAGTATGATACAGGCATAAGGAGGAAAGATCCGTGAGGATGGAAAGAACCATTACAGCCCTGATGGCAGCCCTCCTCCTGCTTTTATTGCTTATACCGGCGGGATGCGGTGGAGGAGGCGAGGGGGCTATTAGCGAGATCATCCTGAGCTCCCTGGTCCTGCAGGACTCCTTCGCCCTGTACTACCCCGTTCCCTACCAGGCCAGCCCCTCTGTACCCGCGTATTACGTGAGCCCCAACCTGTCCAACGTGGCCGGAAGGGCCGGCGTGGTCATACCCGCGGGAGCGGAAGGACAGCTGGCGGAAACGGGTTTCCTGTTGACCATGGGTATAGAGGACCAGATATTTGAGGTCTACCAGGAGAGGGAGGGAGCCAAGTTCATCCCTGTTGACGCGTTGCTCCACACATTTCATGTCCTGTACGATTACTCTCTGCGCGAGATGGAGATAAATTTCCTCCTGCCCGACCTGGAGAAACTTGTGGTGTCCCTGCACGACACCATGCAGCGCATGCATGAGGGCTCGGAGGGAAGGGTGCAGGAGGCGGTCATGCAGGACCTGGCATTCCTGAGCGTGGCGGCCGGACTGTTGGAGATAGCGGTGGATGTCCCATCTGAGGTGCAGGAGACGGTGAACAGAGAGCTGGAGCTCATCGACGCGAGTTCCGGGGAGGCCACGTCACCCATCTTCGGATACACCGAGGACTACAGCCAGTATGTCCCTCGAGGTCACTATACCCGCAACCAGGAATTCGAGAGGTATTTCAAGGCCATGATGTGGCTGGGGCGGATGGGTTTCTATCCCAGCCCGGGCACCACGCCCTCGGAGATAAAAGACGGGCGGGATATGACCCGCCAGGCGATTTTACTGGTAGGGGCCCTGCATATGGACGAGGTGGAGGGAGAGCAGGCCCTGCGGTTATGGGACCGCATCTATCAGCCTACAACCTTCATGGTGGGCGCCGCCGACGACCTGGACATCAACGTCTACACTCGCCTGGCACGGGAGGTTTTCGGCCAGAGCTTCCCGTTGAGCAGCCTGGATGACGATGCAGCGGTGGACGGCTTCATCCAGCGGGCCCTGGAGGAGCGGCCCCCCGCCGTCGGTTCCGGGAGGGAGATGGCCGGCGAGGAGGGGGAGAGACATATATCCTTCCGTCTTTTCGGCCAGCGTTTCGTCCCCGATTCCTATATCTTCCAGCAGCTGGTCGTCGACGAAGTGAAAGAACGATTTATGCCGCGCGGACTGGATATACCCGCCGCCTTCGGCTCAGACCGGGCCCTGCAGCTTCTGGACGGTTTCTACGGCGACACCCGGTACGAGGGTTACAGCGAGAACATGCAGGAACTGTGCCAGGAGTTCTCCAATCTCGATCCTGCCCAGGCTCACTCCAATATCTACTGGGGGTGGCTGGAGACCATGGCGACATTGCTCGATCCCTGCGGCGAGGGCTACCCCGCCTTTATGTGCGGGGAGGCCTGGCAGGACCGTAGCCTATATGCTTACCTGGGCTCCTGGGCGGAGCTCCGCCACGACACCATCCTCTACGCCAAGCAGAGCTATGGCGCCACGGCGGTAGAACCCCTACCTCCCGCTTTGAGCGACAAGGGTTACGTCGAGCCACGCCCCGAGGCCTTCGCCAGCCTGGCGGCCACGGCGGACATGCTGCGGCGGGGCCTGCAGGAAAAGGGGCTGGTCGGAGAGGCGATCACCCAAAGGCTGGATACCCTCTACCAGCTGCTCATCGACCTCAAGGGCATGGCGGAGAAAGAGCTGCGCAACGAGCCTTTGACCGGGGAGGAATACGGCATCATAGGGGAGATCGGCGATACCCTGGAATATCTGTCCACCTTCCCGGCCGAGGTGGAGGAGGAGCTGGCCTCGGAGACGGATTCCGACATGGCCCTGGTGGCCGACGTCCATACCGATCCTAACTACGGGGAGGTGCTGGAGGTGGCGGTGGGCAGGCCTGCCGTCTACTTCGTCATCGCCCCGGTGGAGGGGCAGCCCACCCTGACGGTGGGCGCGGGCCTGAGCTACTACGAGTTCGTGAAGCCGTCCAGCGAGCGCCTTACCGACGAGGCCTGGCAGGCCATGGTGAACAGCGGCGATATCCCTGAGCCTCCAGCATGGACTCACTCCTTCCTTAGCCGCTAGCCTGCGCCGCGGCCCTTAGAAAGGTAAAGGGCGCGGCGAGCCGCGCCCTTGTTCCAGGAGGTCGAGAAACCGGCAAATGCCTGGCTTTTACTGGAATTGATACTGCAGGTTCCCGTATTGCCACAACAGGTAATACAATGGGGCCCAGGTATTGCTCATATCGAGCATGCCGAAATCGTTGTGCGTGTAGTAAGTACCGCCTTTCGCCTTGATCTTGTGGTGGCCTTCCTCGCAGCGCCAGGGCTGGAAAGTTATGTACTTATGATAGGGATAGACCTGGTTGAAGCCCGATCGTCTCTTCACCCAGACCTTGTAGGTGCTCGACTTGAGTCCCCTGAACTGATAGTAACCGTTGGCATCCGTCTTGGTGGTGGCGATCTTTCTGCCCCAACTGTTGGTCAATACCACTTCCCAACCCTCGTAGGGTGTCTCGGCCCACTGCCTGACCTGGTCGGCGTTGGCGTCCCACCATACGTAACCAGCGATGGTGGCGGTGGTGGCTTGTATCTGGGGAGCGGGCTGGAAAGGAGCTTCGGCCATGGGGAACAGGAACGCATGATACAGACTCGTCCAATTGAGATCTATGAACCTCGTCGCTCCGTTTATCGGGATGTAAGTGTCGTCGTGCAGCAGGTCCAATTTATAGTGAGTGGTCGCGAAAAGAGTTGCATCAACCGGCAGCTGGTCCCAGCCCACCCATCCGTGTTCGTAACCTATCGGCGGCGTGAAGCTCCCCGGCCCGGTCGCCTTCCTGCTGACGAGAGACCAGGTGCCGTCCGCCTCTAACTTAGACAGGTCGACCAGGATGCCGTCGACCAGCTCCTCTATGCTGTAGGTGCCGTCGGGATTAATGGTGTCGTCCCATACCAGCGCCTCTATCCTGCCGACGCTGGCGCTGGGGGCCTCGGTCGCGGCCGGTTCCTCGACTGTGGCTTCCGCCTCGGGGGTGACCGGCTCATCGCTGGCGACCTCCTCCTCCGGTACGACTTCCTCTTCGGGAACGACCTCTTCCTCCGGTACCACCGGCTCCTCGTTTATAACTTCCTCTTCCGGCGGCGGGCGCCACCAGAAGGCCAGTGCCGGCCCGGCCCCCATCATCAGGGCGACCAGCAACATGGCCAGGATCGCGAGGAGGGCTATAGACTTCTTAGCTCTCGTCATTTTCGTCTACCTCCTTGCCCTATCGAACTCCGCTTCATCGTCTCGTCCTATACCGTGCAGCGTTATTCCATGAATATCTCTTTTCAGATAGATCAGGAGAAAAACCGGTTGTCTTTTGTGGGCCTTAGAGCCTTAGAGTACTTGTCTTTATAGATCGAGGTAGGTTTGGAAGAAAAATATCTACATCGAGTGAATTCGGGCAACCTTTTCGCTACCTCTTATCAGTCTCCATCCTGCCCACGGAGACTTTCCCCCATACGCTTTCTTTTTTGTCCCCTCCTTTTGCACGGTTTTAACATATATAAAATCCAATCATCGGAGATGATTGGATATACCCCATGTGCATCTCGCGACCCTCGAAAGCTGTTTTTGTATCCATGTCCTTTTGTACCTGGTGTTCAAATATGAACTCAACCCGTCCTTGCTTTGCCTATCAGTGGTGAACATTATAACACGAGGTATATGCTAAATGCTACCCTTGAGTAACCTTTTCTTAAGGAGGAGATATATGCATATATGCGCGTAACCGCGATTACAAACCGCCTGCATTTTTGATATCATAAGTGCCGCTTCATGCGTTAAACCGCGCCGTCATCTGCATAAGGCGCGGAGCCTGTAGCTTGCTAGCAAGGAGGAGGGGGTAAAGAGCTGACTCCAACCGTTCATGAAGTCTGTTGAGCAACCGGATAAGGAGGTAGAGATGGTTGGGATAAAGTCCTTTGGAGGTTATATTCCCAAGCTCAGATTAAGCCGCGAGATGGTGGCCCAGGGGTGGGGGATACCCGGGGCACCCGGGACCGTCGCCGTTGCAAATTTCGATGAAGACAGCCTGACCATGGCCTACGAGGCGGCCGCCGATTGCATGATGGGCTTCGAGCCGGATAAGCTCGGAGGGGTGTTCTTCGCCAGCACTACATCGCCCTATGCCGAGAAGTCGAGCGCCACCCTCATCGCCACCGTTCTGGATGCTCCCCAGGATATATACACCGCGGATTTCGCCACCTCGCTTCGGGCATCCACCACAGCCCTTGGGGCCGCCCTGGACGCGGCGTCCGCGGGCAAGGCGGACAACATCTTGGTCATGGCGGCGGAGACGCGGGTGGCCGAGCCCAAAACCACCTGGGAACAGACCCTGGGCGATGGAGCCGGTGCGGTCATGATAGGTGAGGGGGATGACGTTGTCGCGGAGTACCTGGGTTCGATATCCATAAAGGATGAGATCTACCTGACCTGGCGCCGTGAGGAGAAGGACCATACCCTGCAGGAGTTCAACGCCCGTATGGCTCAGGCACAGGGTTACGGCAAAACCATGGTGGCGGGGATAAAAGCGGCCCTGGACAAGTTCGGCCTGGCCCCGGAGCAGGTGGCCAGGGTGGTATACTCCGCCCCGGATTTCCGCAGCCATGGACAGGTGACCAAGAGGATGAAGTTCGATCCCGGCTCCGGACAGGTGCAGGACGCTCTTTTCGCCCTGGTGGGAGGCACGGGCACGGCCCAGCCTTTGATGATGCTGGCCGGCGCCCTGGAGAGCGGGCTTAAGCCCGGCGACCACGTGCTGCTGGCCCATTACGGCGACGGCGTGGACGTCATGGCCTTCAAGGTCACCGAGGCCCTGGGCGAGCTTTCCCCACGGCGAGGAATACAGGGTCATATGGCTTCACAGCAGCCCCTGGAGAGTTTCGCCAAGTTTCTGCGCTATAAGGGAATAGCCAGCATGGGGGAGACCCAACCCGCCGGTTCTCCCGTCCAGATATGGAGGGAGCAGCGGCAGCTCTTCGCCCTCTACGGATGCAAGTGCAATCAATGCGGCATGGTGAGGTATCCCATAAACAGGGTGTGTTCCCGCTGCAGGTCAAAGGACGATTATACCGAGGTGCGCATGGCGAGGAAGGGATCGCTCTTCAACTTCATACACGACAGGCTTTACGACAGCGTGGAGATGCCTACTACTCTGTGCGTCGTCGACTTAGAGGGCGGCGGGCGCATTTTTCTCCAGATGACCGACCGCGAGATGGACGAGGTCTGCTTGGACATGGACGTGGAGCTCACCCTGCGGATCATCCAGGACGGGAAGGATTTCTATTCCTACTTCTGGAAATGCCGACCGGTGCGTTGAGGGGGGGATGAAAGATGACTTGTAGTCTACACGATGTTGCCATAATCGGCGTGGGATTCACCAAGTTCGGCGAGAACTTCACCATGGGAGTGGAGGACATGTTGGTGGATGCCGCCTATGAGGCGTATGAGGATGCCGGCATCGAGCCCGAGCAGATACAGGCGGGCTGGGTGGGCGTAGCCTACCCCTTTACCGGCCTCTCCGGGGCCACCATGGCCGATCCCCTAAAGCTCTATGACATACCTATCACCCGCACGGAGAATTTCTGCGTAACCGGCATGGACGCCTTTCGCAACGCCTGCCTTGCGGTGGCCTCGGGCATGTACGATGTGGTCATGGCCTGCGGCGTTGAGAAGATCACCGACCAGGGAGGACGCGGGCTGCCCACGTCGGGCTTCGGCCATCCCGTGCTTTATAAGGGTATGACCGCACCCAGCGCTTTCGGTCTGGCCTTTCCCCAACATTCCAGGAAATTCGGGACCACCAAGGAGGACCTGGCCCATGTGGCGGTCAAGAACCACTACAACGGCGTCGCCCATCCCAAGGCCCATTTTCGCCGCGAGGTGACCATGGAACAGGTGCTCAAGGCTCCCATCATCTCCGGCCCCCTGGGCCTTTTGGACTGCTGCCCCATATCCGACGGCGCCGCGGCGGTGATCATAACCCGCAAGGACCTGGCCGGCAAATACCGCGACGATTACGTCATGGTCAGGGGAATAGGCATGGCCGTCTACACTAATATCCTTCCCCTCGACCCCGATTTCGACTACCTGGCCTGGAGGCCCACGGTAAAGGCGGCGGAGATGGCCTACGATATGGCGGGCATCGAGGACCCGCGTGAGGAGATCGACGTCGCCGAGGTGCACGACTGCTTCACCATCACCGAGATCTTGAACTACGAGGACCTGGGATTCTGCGCCAAAGGCGAGGGGGGCGAGTTCGTGCGCGAGGGGCACGCTGATATCGACGGGGATGTGGCCGTGAATCCCTCCGGCGGCCTGAAATGCTTCGGCCATCCCATAGGCGCCACCGGCTGCCGCATGGTCTGCGAGATAACCAGGCAGGTCCAGGGACGGGCGCAGGGTCGGCAGCGCGAGGGAGCCAAGACCGGGCTGGCCCACAACCTGGGAGGCCTGGGAGGGGTGGTGTGCGGCATCACCATATTGAGCTCCGACGATAAATATAGATAAATACGATAGGGATCTCGAGGATCATGGCGAGTAACGGGGGGCTCCGGCTCCCGCATAGACGGCCGATCGATAATTGAGGGGGACTCAGGTATCATGAACGATTCGGGACAAAAGCTGGAATTATCGCATTTCTATGACTTCGATGCCTGCGAGGAATGCGGCACCTGTTTATACCGCTGCCAGGTCATGGGCTTGACCCCGCAGCAGGCCAGGGAGGAGATCCTCCGCCTGCGGGCGGGCGACAAACCCCACTATATCAATTCCCGCTGTGCCAGCTGCTTCTCCTGTGAGCTCTTCTGCCCCAACGACTGCAACCCCTACGGCCTCATCCTCTATCGCTGGTATCAGCGCTATCTGGAGAAAGGGCTACCGGTGCGGGCGCAGCTTGCCATGCCCCTGGAGGAGATCAACTTCAACACCATGGCCCGCCAGCACCATACGCCGCGGGAGAGGGAGCTGGTGGAGGAATGGGAGAGAAACGCAGACTCGCCGCAGGTGGTGACCGACTGCGGCGGAACGGTGCTCTATGCCGGATGCAATGCGCAGATATTCCCCTGCCTGCTGGATACACCCCTGCTTGATGGGCTGACCGTCATCGGCGCGCAGGAACTGTGCTGCGGAGAGCTGTATTTCCGGCTGGGCCTGATGGACGTGGTGCAGAGGCAGGTGCGCAGGCTGGAGGAGCGCTTCAAGCGGCTGGGGATACGCCGCATGTACGTCTTCTGCATGGCGGGATTCAATAACCTCACCAACGTGCTTCCCCGCCATTTCGGGGCGAGCTTCGATTTCGACATCATCTATCTGGGAGACTGGCTGCTGGAGAAGGTCGATGCGGGGGAGATCGTCTTCGATATGCCCTGGAAGGGGACGGCCTCGGTTCAGGAGTCCTGCCATGCCAAAGTCCTGGGCCGCCGCTATCAGGATGTGCCCAGAGAGTTGATGCGCAGGGCAGGCCTGGAGGTCAGGGAGATGGCCCACTCGCGAGAGCTGTCCGTCTGCTGCGGCGCTGCCTGCGGGGCACGCTCTTACAACCCCCTGGATATGGGAATACAGTCCTTGCGGCAGTGGGGGGAGGCCAGGGAGAGCGGTGCGGAAAGGCTGGTGGCCTACTGCGCCACCTGCCTGCTGCTGCTGCACATGGGAAGGATAATCCATCCCACTCGTATGCCCCTTTATCATCTTATGGAGGTGCTTATGCAGGCGGCGGGAGAGGAATCCCCCCACCAACTTGTGGCATCCCGCGCCCGTTACATCTTCACCCATATAATGGCCAAGGGGATACCACGCATGCTTTCACCCAAGAGGGTCAAGCTTTAGGCGGCGAGATCATACTCCCGGGGGGACTTCCACCAGAGTAGGTTGGTCGAAAGCAAAGAAACTATACTGGTAATGCGAGCGTCCGAAATCCTCAAGCGTTACCGTATAATCCAGGGAGATCAGCAGGTCCCTGCTCTGGTCTATCAGTAGTTTTCCCTGGAAGTGGTAGGCTACCTCGAAGGTCTGGCCCATGAAAGTCTCCTCATCGGTTGTGATCTCCTCGTCGAAGGTGTAGGCCTTGCACATGATGCCCTCGACCTCCTCCAGGCCCTGCTCCTCCTCTATGGTTAACTCGTCTAGGAGGGTGTAATCCCACAAGGGATTGGCCATCTTGTCCTCCTCGCTGACAGGGCCCAGGTTGCTCCAGTGGGAGGAGTAGTTGTCATATTCGTAAAGGGTATCTTCTATCACTCGCATACCGTAAGTGGTTTGCCCGTCCAGAGTGCGGGCTGACAGGGAGAAACGGCCCGGTGATTGATAGACGAGCTCTCCCTCCCAGCTGTCGTAGAGGTTATACGATACGGGGTCAACGGCGAAATCGGAGATGTCCACGCGCACGCTGGCCTCCCAGCCCTGCAGGCTCTCCATGTTTTCGAAGACCTCTCTCAGATAGGGATTGGACCCCTTGGTGGTAGTGGTGATAAACCAGGCGGCAGCGAAGATTATCACCACAACCGCTATACCTATGCCGACCCAAACGGCGGGATGGACCTTGCGCTTGGATTCCAGGGGGCGGACCCTCAATACCTGGGCGTTGGGGGGCAGCGGGTCCCCTGGCCCTCCCGGCCCGGGGGGCGGCTGCTGATAATACTGCTGCGGGGGAGGTATCTGCGGTCCCGCCGGCCCGGGGGGCGGCTTCTGATAATATTGCTGCGGGGGTGTTTGCTGCGGCACTACCGGACCGGGCGCCGGGCCGCCGGGATGTCCCTGCGGGGGAGGCGCCGCGGGAGCCTGGCCGGTCTCCTGTATGACCCTATCCAGGCCAAAGGGATGGTAGCATTCCCGGCAGTTACGCGCGCCGTCCGGGTTCGAAGCCCCACATTTAGGGCAATTTATCATCCCAGATACTCCCTCACTCTATGCAACGGTCCTGGTTAATCTGTCATTTATTTATATATGAATTCGGTTGCCCGAGTTTGCATCGGGCCGCCTTAAAGCCTTCAAGCCGCATGCCTGCTTATCCGAATAAACCACTATGACTATCGGTTTTTTCTCGACAAGAGTTTATATTCGGGTAACTATACAGGATGTGTGAATACATCTTACGATGCGATTGTAAAAAAGCGAGCTTAAGGGCGTTTTAAAGACTAGGAGAGGGACATGGCCTTGGTGCCCATGGACCGCGAAAAGGAAAAGGAGCTGGTACTCCGGGCCGCTTCCTGCATGGAGGCCTTCTCGGAGTTGTACGCATATTACGTGGACGGTATCTATGGTTATGTTTATAGACGGGTGGGAAACGAGAAGGACGCGGAGGATATCACCGCCCGCACCTTTGAGAAGGCGCTGGGGGGAATCGGAGGGTTCAAGTGGAAGGGTGCCTCTTTCTGTTCATGGTTGGTGCGCATCGCCTCCAACACAGTGGTCGACCATTACCGGCGGGAGGGAAGGATGAAGAGGATCGACCTGGAGGAGGTACTGCCCAGGCTTGAGGCCGATGATGATCCCACCGGGGGAGTGGAGAAGCAGGAGGAGCGCCTGGTGCTGGCCGATGCATTAGGGCACCTTCCGGAAAGATACCGAATGGTGGTCGAGTTGAAGTTTGTGGACGACCTGGAAAACGAGGTTATCGCGGATATGTTGGGCTGCAGCAGGGGAAACCTGGCGGTACGGCTGCACAGGGCCCTGAAAGCCCTGCGGCGTGAGATAGAGAGGCTGGAGAAAGGAGAATGGTCGTGAGCAGGAAGAAGGACTCCTCTGAGATCCTGCTCCGAGCCCTGGACGGAGAGGATATCCAACTGGACACCGAACTCAGTGAGTTGGTCCAGCTGGGTAACAGGCTGCGCGCGGTCGCTCCCGAGCTCCCTCATCTCAAAGAAGATGCGCGCCGCAGGATCTGGGATGAAACCGTTTCGGATCACAGCCCGACCGGGGTCCAAGCCAAGCCCGCAAGAAGGGTCCCCCGCCTGGCCTTGGGTATCGCGGCAGGGCTGGCACTGGCCCTTATCGCGGCTCTGGTACTGATCTTCGCCAATGTGGGCGAGCGCCCCGTGCCGGAGGAGGGGGGAATCGCGGAACTCCGCATTCATCATGGGGATATGACGGTAATGAGCTCCGGTGGAGAGGAGCGCCCGGCCGAAGACGGCGGGGTGCTGATGCAAGGGGATACAATAATCGCCTCCGAGGATTCCAGAGGCATCGTGGAGTTCGAGGAGGGGTGCATATTACGGTTGGATGGTGAGGCGGAGGTCAGCCTCTCATCCCAGGAAGGGGAGTTAGTGGCGGACGTGATCAAGGGGAAGAGTTACCACCGCGTAGTTGATGGTACCTCCTACGTGGTCCGTTCTGGAGGGATCAAGGTGACGGCGAAAGGCACGGCCTTTACCTTCGACGTCGAGGATTATACGGGAAAGGTGATATCCCTGCATGATGCGGTGAAGGTGGATGTGACCCAGGATTCCGTCCTGGATTGGAGCTCCAGGTTGGAGGAGGGGAAGATATTCCTCTACCGCGAAGGAGAGGAGGAGGCCCACGTCGCTGAGGTATCAAGAGAAGAGCTGGATAACGAATGGCTGCTTTGGAATAAATCATTGGACGAGGATCTGGGCCTTCCCCTCGGAGCCCTCTCCATGCTGGACTCAGAGATCGCCGTTGGGGAGCCGCCGGAACAGCCGCCGGAGCAACCGCAGCCTCAGCCGCAGCCTCCCGGCGGCGAGCAGCCAACGCAACCGCCCGCCGACGAACCGCCGCCCGCCACCGGGCCAGCACCAGATCCCGATAAACTGACTACGCCCGGACCGGAGCCGTCCCCGCCGCCCCCGCCCCCGGCGCAGAACAGCGTGGCCTTGTTCGCCATCGCTGGGGAGGGAAGGGTGGACTTCAGCTGGACCGTCACAGGTTATTCGGGCTTCCAGGGCTTCAAGCTGTGCCGTTCCGAGACCAATCCCAACCCCACCTACCCCAACGACTGGTGGAAATACATAGACGGGGAGGCCACGCGCTCGACGACGGACACGTCGGTGAAGCCGGGCCAGACCTACTACTACCGGCTGGCCGTGTACGACCAGGGCAATGTCCTGGGTTACAGCAACTCCGTCCAGGTCACCGTGCCCGGACAGCCCGATGAGCTGTCCATAAGCCTGAATGCCGTGGTGGATGGGGGCAAGGTGGTGTTGAGCTGGGTTGTGAGCGGCCAGGGGGACTACTCGGGCTTCAAGGTCTGCCGTTCCGAGACCAATCCCAAGCCGTCATATCCTGCCGAGGGCCTGGTATTCGTAGCCTATGGCCAGACCGGGTATACGGACAGCAGCGTGCAGCCGGGCAAGTCATATTTCTACCGCGTGGGCATCTACAAGGATGGCTCCATACTGAAGTACAGCAACTCCGTCCAGGTCACCGTGCCCTGACTTCTCAGTCGTCCTTCATCATCTTCTCTCGGAACCTGGGCTTGCGTGGGCTCAAGGTGTAGGGTTCCAGGATAAACGGGATGAGAAAGACGGCGGCCACGGCCAAACCCAGGAGTATCCAGCCGGAGGTGGAGGTATCGCCCTGGGGGGTTTCCGCCGATTGCTGGGACGTCTCGGGCGTGACGATTATAAGGGACGAAAAGGAGGAGGCCGGTATCTCCTCCACCCCTTTGATGTAATCCCGGAAGAAGGGGTCCCAATCCATCCCGGTCAGGACCTCCAGGTATTCCTGGATGTCGTCGTTGGTCATTGGTTCATCGGGGTCCAACGAGGCCAGGTCACTCAGGAAGGAGGCGAGATCCCTGTTGGCGATCTGCTGTTCCTGCAGTTCCGAGTCAATAACGGCACTGGCACTGGCCCCGCCGCAGCAAAGCATGGCCGAGGCATCCGCGCCCTGGCTGGCCTCGCTGCCCGATAGTGCGATGGATCCGGAATAGCGGCTGCGGGCTCCCCGGTAGACATCGTAGAGACGATAAAAGCGGTCCCAGGTGGCGCGGGCTCCCCAGATTCCCGCTCGGAAAGGGATGATTTGCTGCAGGTACCAGGATGACCCCTGTGTCAGCCATAAAGCCTCTTTCACCACCGGAAGCCCCTTGTAGAGGGGGATAGATGCCATCCCTCTCGAGGTGGTTTCGATGGAGGAGTCGGATAGCAGGTTGAACTGGGAGGGGGCGGAAAGGACCACCGTAAGGGAGAAGGGAGTAGAGGGGTAAAACATCTCCGTCATCTCCTCGCCTTCGCCGACAAGCAGCGCGGCGATCAGCAGGCGCTGGCCTTCCTGCAGCCCCAGCCCGCCCAGCATGTTCTCCGTCTCGCTCAGGAGCAGCCTGGCCTTCTCCGCGTATTCCTCCAGTCCGATTCCCGAGGCGGAGGATGAGGAAGGCACGGCTACCAGGAGGGAGTCCTGTTCCTGCAGGGCCAGGCCGCCGGCGTAAATTGGATTGTAGAGGAGGTCCTCCATGCCGGCGGGATTCTCGACCCAGGGAAGGGCCTCCACCCAGCCTTGGGGCAGCTCCAGCTGGACCTCGGGGACATAGCCCTTGCCGTCACGAGGATATACGAATACGGCATAGCCGGGGAGATAGGCCAACTCCTTTTCCATCAGGGGAAAATAGGGCCATGGGGAACCCGATGCCGCCAGGGAATCGAGATATTCCGTGCCGGCCTGATACCCGGATATATCCACCTGGTAGCTGAAGGAAATATTCCCCGTACCCTCTATATACCAGGTGTTGCCGTCCCTTCTCACGGCCAGGGTGTTGCCGGAGGAATCCCTGGCCTCCTCCTGCGCGATGTGGGAGGCGAGGTCGACGGCCAGGCCGTCGCCGTAGGAATCCAGGGCCTCCAGGACCAGGGACTCGGAGGTCGAATCCACCTCCATGGCCACCTCTACCAGGCCGGTCTCCGGCTGGCCCAGGTCCACTCGGTATCTTATACGTGTTTCCTCCGCCGAGGCCCTCCGCACTCCCGCCGGCATGGATAGCAGCAGCAGCACGGCCAGGAAGGCCGCAAAAAGGAGCTTTCTCATGTCATACCTGGTAGCGTTGTTGTTAAACATCGTTAAACACCAGGCATTATTATGGCAGAAAGCCCAGATTATATGAAGAGCGGAAAATGGGGTCAGCCCCCCACATACACATTTATTTATCTTT